>Ga0210408_10000141_pt1 | contig 112481 bp, 90 predicted proteins | sample IncBWH4MmetaG_FD_155471 | JGI IMG/M metagenome (GOLD analysis project Ga0210408, IMG submission 155471) | Forest soil microbial communities from Barre Woods Harvard Forest LTER site, Petersham, Massachusetts, United States - Inc-BW-H-4-M | ecosystem: Environmental > Terrestrial > Soil >...
CCGAGATGAGCATTTATGTCTGTTCCAAGCACAAGTTTTCCTGCCAACCCATGGGTTCGCATCCTCGACGCGCTCGAGAAGAAGATCAATCGCCACTCCTACGACACCTGGTTAAAACCCACCCGCTACAGCCACGCGACAGGGGGAATCCTGTTCGTGCGGGTACCGACGGTGGAGTTCCGGCACGTCGGCGACAAGTACGCCGACCTGATCCAGGAAGCGATCGATAATCTCGGACTTGAATACGAGGATGTGAAGTTCGTAACACCCGACGACGATCCGGCCGCGACACCGGTGCGCCATGACGGCGGCCTGGGCGGGTTTGCGGTGGTTCCCGCCCCAGCCGCTGGACCCTCGAGCCAGGCTCGCTTTGACTGGGATGGCGCCGCCCAACTGAATCCGCGCTACACCTTCGATGCGTTCGTCATCGGCAGTGGGAACCAGTTCGCCCACGCCGCCTGCCAGGCGGTGGCGGAACGTCCCTCCAAGGCCTACAACCCGCTCTTCCTGTACGGCGGCGTCGGCATGGGCAAGACCCATCTGATGCAGGCCATCGGGCACGAGATCAAGAAGCGCCTGCCGCAAGCGGCCATCTGCTACGTATCGAGCGAGAAGTTCACCAACGAGATGATCAACTCGCTGCGCTACGACAAGATGACGACCTTCCGTGACAAGTTCCGGAATGTGGATGTGCTGCTGGTGGATGACATCCAGTTTCTGGCGCAGAAGGAGCGCACGCAGGAAGAATTCTTCCATACGTTCAATGCGCTGCACGAGTCGATGAAGCAGATTGTCATTGCCAGCGACCGGCCGCCCAAAGAGCTGGCCGAGGTGGAAGACCGGCTGCGCAGCCGCTTTGAGTGGGGACTAATTGCCGACATCCAGCCACCTGACCTCGAGACCAAGGTGGCTATCCTGCAGAAGAAGGCGGAGCAGGAAAAAGTTACGTTGCCGACCGATGTGGCGCTGTACGTGGCGTCGAATATACGGTCGAACGTGCGTGAACTGGAAGGCGCCCTGATCCGTCTGGTCGCGCACTCATCCCTCATAGGCGCAGAAATCACCCTCCCCTACGCCCAGCAAGTACTGAAGAACTTTATCGACTCGCAGGCCCGTAAGGTCACGATTGAATCCATCCAGAAAGCCACGGCCGAGCAGTTCGGCTTGCGCCTGGTGGAGATCAAGGCGAAGAACAACTCGCGCGCCATCGTGTACCCGCGTCAGATTGCCATGTACCTGTCGAAGCATCTGACCGAAGCTTCTCTGCCCGAGATCGGGCGGCAGTTCGGCGGCAAGCACCACACGACCGTGCTGCACTCGGTTGAGAAGATCGACGAGGCCCGCAAGAACGATAAAGATTTGAACAGGCTGATTAATAAACTGACCGAACAGTTGGGCGGTTAATCGGCGGCCTAGCGGAGTTTTCCACGAAACAGGAGTCTCTTCCTCGCGACGTGCTGTGGAGAGGATGTGGAAGCTGTGCAAGGGACGGAGTGAATCCAGCCAGTGGTCAAAACGTACTACGGGCTCCGCCGCCGGCCGGGCCTATTTTGGACATGAAGGGTGCTTCGGAAACGTGATGCTGAAATGGGACTTGCCTGCGTTTTCCACATTTCCGAACCACCTACTGTTACTGCTGGTTTTATAGGTTTTTAATTTGGTATAACGAGAAGTACTAGAAGTAGCGCAGCCCTACGGGAGAGTCGGTTATGCCGGTTGAAGAGGCCACTGCCACTGCCACCACGTTCGAGATCACGATCAGCAAGTTTGAACTGTTACGCGAACTCACGGCGACCCAGGGAGTAGTCGAACGAAAAACGACGATTCCAATCCTCTCCAACTACCTGTTTGAAGCTGCTGCGGATAAGTTGTCGCTAACCGCAACCGACCTCGATCTGAGCCTGCGTACCGCCTGCAATGCCAAGGTGAAAAAGGAAGGCTCTTGTACCATCCCGGCGCGCAAACTGTACGACTATGTGAAGCTGCTGCCCGACGCCGAGATCACCATCAAGCTGCTCGAAAATCACTGGGTCAGCATCCGTTGTGGCCGGTCGAACACGAAGATGGTGGGCATGGCGAAATCGAATTTTCCCAGCCTGCCGGTATTTCCGACCGCTGGCGTGGTGAAGATTCCGGCCCAGGTGCTGCGGGCCATGATTGCCAAGACGGGATTCGCCATCGCAAACGAAGAATCGCGCTACACCCTCAACGGCGCGTTGATGGTACTGAAGCCGGAATCGATCACGATGGTTGCCACCGACGGGCATCGCCTGGCCCATATCGAGCGCGGCGGGGAGAAGTTCGAAGGCATCTCCGGCGAAATGAAGACCCTGATCCCGAAGAAGGCGATGGACGAATTGAAGTCGCTGGTCGATTCCACCGAGGTTGAGACCATCGAGTTTGCCAAGGACGAATCGACGCTCTTCTTCCGCATCGGCCCCCGTTTGCTGACCTCGCGCCAGCTCACGGGACAATTCCCGAACTTCGAAGCGGTCCTGCCCAAGGACAACAACAAGCACGTCAGCCTCAATGGCGACGACTTGAGCGCTGCAATCCAACGCGTGGCCCAGTTCTCTGACGAACGCTCGCGCGCGGTCCGTCTGCGCCTGGAGGCCGGTGAACTGAAGCTCTCGGCCTCTTCGACTGAGACCGGCGAATCCGAAGACTCGGTCGAGACGCCGTTCCAAGGGGACGGCCTGACCATCGGCTTTAATGCTGTGTATCTGCTGGACTTCCTGAAAGCGGTCGGGTCGGGCGATGTAAGCCTAGAGCTGAAAGACTCTCAGTCGGCCGGTCAGCTGCGCCCGCTGGGCAGCGAGGACTACAAGTACCGGTATATCGTGATGCCGATGCGGATTTGAGGCAGTCCGCGCGGAGGTGTGCCTTCTTGCCGGTTGGCTGCAAGTCCTTGCCCTTCCCACCTTTTCTCCCCGCCACGTGTGCCCTATGTCCTTGACCTCCCCAACCCCTGCGGATTAGAGTGTCGGCCACTCGAATTCGAAAAGGGGCGGCCCATGCTAGACGGCTTCAAGAAGTTCATTCTTCGCGGAAACGTAGTCGACATGGCGGTCGGCGTGGTTATAGGCGTGGCCTTCGGCGGGGTGGTTACGGCCCTCACCAAAGACCTGCTCACGCCATTGATTGCTGCCATCGTAGGCAAACCCGACTTCTCCGCAATCAGCTTCACCATCAACGGCACGCTGTTTCCGGTGGGTGACTTCATCAATTCGATCGTGTCGTTCCTGCTGGTTGCGGCGGCGATTTACTTCTTCGTGGTGACGCCCGTGAACGTGCTGCTGGCGCGCATGCGCAAGGATCCGGTTCCGGCCGATCCGACCACCAAGAAGTGCCCGGAATGCCTGAGCGAGATCCCGATCGAGGCGCGGCGGTGCGCGCATTGTTCACAGCCGGTGCCGATGGGCAAAGCGGCGTGAGGTGGACGGGACCCGCGTGGGCCCAGACGCCCTCGTCTGGGCGGCTCGGGTGCCAGTCCGGCGATTAATTGCGGAGCTTTCGCTCCGCTGGGCAGACGGGGGCGTTTGCCCCCACGCGATTTGGGTTGTGGTCGAGAAATTCCCTACCCATCTTCCTGTAACATGATGGCGGATGTTATGTCGCCGTTCTCTCGCCGGAGCACTAGCAACACTGGCGTTGCTCCTCGGTGTTATTGCCCAGGCCCAAGACGCCCCCACGGGTTCCTCCTCCTCTAAGGCGAAGCACAACACCGAGCAGCATGTGAAGGCACAGCCTGCTCCAACGGAGAACGGCCAAGGCGTCTACCGCAACGCTGATTTCGGCTTTAGCTACCACGTTCCCTATGGCTGGGTCGACCGCACGAAAGATATGCAGCCGGATGCAGGCGATCCTGCGATGCCGCAACTGCTGCTCGCCGTGTTTGAGCGGCCGCCTGAGGTCACGGGCAACACGGTGAACTCGGCAGTCATCATCACCGCCGAGACAGCCGCGTCGTACCCGGGGCTCAAGACCGCCCTCGACTACATGGGACCGCTGACCGAGCTTACGACGGGCAAAGGCTTCAAAGTGAGGCAGGAGCCCTACGAGTTTCCGGTGGGTTCAAAGCAGCTCGTGCGCGGCGATTTCGCCAAAGATCTGGGGAAACTCACCATGCACCAGTCGTCGCTGGTGCTGCTGCACAAAGGGTCGGTGGTGTCGTTCACTTTCATCGGCGGCAGCGAGGATGAAGTGGAAGAATTGATCGAGAAACTGGCGCTCGGCGCGGCGGCCAAAGGGCGGTGAGGCAACAGCGCCGCGCCCCCGAAGTTGGACCCCTCTAGAGGCTGTAACTCCCTCCAAAAGCACAGGTTACCGACCCGGTTCTCGGGTCGAAAACGGCCCCCTTTTATGGTACAATTTTACTTAGCTTGGGATGCCCCTAAGTGCAATAAATATCAATAATTTGAGGTCGATTTTGGGGCGCCCGAAAAGTACCACCAGCCTGGGCCCGAAGACCAAGCTTTTTCCACGGAGCTGAATGGCCACGAAAGACACTCTCGATACCACTGCGATCGAAGATACGAAAGCAAAGAACGGAAAGGTTCCTGCCATCAACGGAGGCAACGGAGACTACACCGCCGATTCGATCAAGGTGCTGGGCGGCATGGAGGCCGTCCGCAAGCGCCCGGCTATGTACATCGGTTCCACCGGCGAGATGGGACTGCACCACCTGGTCTACGAAGTCGTCGACAACTCCGTCGACGAAGCGCTGGCAGGGTATGCCGACAAGATAGAAGTCACCATTCACATCGACAATTCCGTCACCGTGGTCGACAACGGCCGCGGCATTCCTGTCGACAATATGGACATCGACGGAGAGAAAGTTCCGGCCGCGCAAGTCGTGATGACCAAATTGCATGCCGGCGGAAAATTCGATTCGTCGTCGTACAAAGTCTCCGGCGGTCTGCACGGCGTGGGTGTGTCGTGCGTCAACGCGCTAAGCGAGGAACTGGAACTTGAGATCTGGCGCGACGGGTTTACCTGGGAGCAGACCTACTCCAAGGGCGAGCCGACCAGCAAGCTGAAAAAGGCTGGCGCGGCCAAGGTCAAGACGGGGACCAAAGTCCACTTCATTCCTGATAAGACGATCTTCACCGCCACCGAGTACAACTTCGACACGCTGGCGCAGCGTCTGCGCGAACTGGCCTTCCTGAACAAGGGACTGGTCATCACGCTCACGGACGAGCGCACCACCGATGCCAAGACGGAGGAGCCCAAGCAGGCTACTTTCAAATACAACGGCGGCATTGCCGAGTTCATCAAGCACCTGAACCGCGGCAAGCAGGTGCTGCACGACAAGCCGATCTACTTTGAATTTCCGGATGCCGACAAGGCCGAGATGGATGTTCAGGATGTCGCCGACGCCGCCAAGATGGCACAGAGCAGCGTCAAGGACATCAAGATCGAGATCGGCTTGCAGTATAACGACGCCTACTCCGAGAGCGTGTTCAGCTTCGCCAACAACATCAACACGGTCGATGGCGGGACCCATCTGTCCGGCTTCCGCACCGCGCTGACCCGCACCATCAACTACGCCGGCCAGCAGATGGGCCTGTTCAAGGACGTCAAGGAGAACCTGACCGGTGACGACGTGCGCGAGGGCCTGGTTGCCGTGATCAGCGTGAAGCTGCCACAACCGCAGTTCGAAGGCCAGACCAAGGGCAAGCTGAACTCTGATATTTCTGGGCTGGTTCAGAAGGTGGTCAACGACAAGCTGGGCGCATTCTTCGAGCAAAACACGACCGTCGCGCGCAAGATCATCAACAAGGCCATTGACGCTGCGCGCGCGCGCGAAGCGGCCCGCAAGGCCCGTGACCTGACACGGCGCAAGGGCGCGCTCGACGGCGGCGGGCTGCCCGGGAAGCTGGCTGACTGTTCCGAGCGCCAGCCGGACCGGTGTGAGTTGTTCCTGGTGGAGGGCGAATCCGCCGGAGGAACCGCCAAGCAGGGACGCGACCGGCGGTTCCAGGCGATCCTGCCGTTGAAGGGCAAAATCCTCAACGTCGAGAAGGCGCGCTACGACAAGATGCTGGCGCACGAGGAAATCCGGGCCATGATCACGGCGCTGGGGACCGGGATCGCGAAGGACGATTTCGATGCCAGCAAGCTGCGCTACGGCAAGATCATCCTGATGACCGACGCCGACGTCGACGGCAGCCACATCCGCACCCTGTTACTCACGTTCTTCTTCCGCCACATGCAGGAGTTGATCAAGCGCGGCAACGTGTTTATCGCGCAACCGCCGCTGTTCGGCGTGAAGAAAGGGCGCTCGCACCAGTACATCAAGAACGAGGACGAGTACGACAAAGTCATGCTGAAGCGCGCGGCCGAAGGTGTAGTCGTCCGTTACGGCGAAGGCGCGGCGAAACTCGACGGCGCGAATCTCTCGCGCTTCATGTCGGTGCTGAAGGAATATCTCGGCTTCTTCGACAAGGTAAACAAGCGGGTGCGTGACGAACGCATCACGGAGTTGTTGCCGAGGCTCGATCTCTCGAAGCGCGCCGATTTCGAAGGCGACAAGAAGACGCCACCGAAGAAGATCGAGAAACTGGAGAAAGAACTCAAGAAACTGCAAAAAGATCTTGGCCTGAAGAGCCTGGAAATGCGCTTCGACGAAGAGCACAACTTGTGGGAAATGGTGTTTGTGAATTCGCAGGGCGCTGAGCACGTCATCAACTGGGAACTGGCCTCGAGCGCCGAGTACCGACAGATGACCTCGAAGTTCAAGCAGGTGGAACCCTACATGGAGCCTCCATTCGTGGTGGAGATCGCGCCTCGGGGAGCGGCAGCCGCCAGCGAAGATGGCGACGAAGCTGCGGAGGCTGAATCGGAGAGCGGCGAGAAGGGCGAGAAGGTGGAGAAGAAGACGGCGAAGCCCCAGGCAAAAGGCAAGACCAGGGAACCTGAGATCGTGGAGCTGAAATCCGCTCGCGACCTGTTTGAGTTTGTGAAGAAAGAAGGCAGCCGCGGCTACGACGTGCAGCGCTACAAAGGGCTTGGCGAGATGACGGCCGAGCAGCTCTGGGAGACAACGATGGATCCCGAGCGGCGCACGCTGTTGTCGGTGAAGCTCGAAGACATTGCCGAGACGGAGACCATCTTCACCACGCTGATGGGTGAAGACGTCGAAGCGCGGCGCAAGTTCATCGAGGAAAACGCGCTGGATGTGAAGAACCTGGATATCTAGAGTGAGAGCCGAGCTTCGCTCGGCCAGGGACGGCCGAGGCGGCCGTCCGCACACTGAGCACATCGCTTCGACCGCGGGCGGCCTGGCGCCGTCCTTTTTCCTCGACCATGCTCCGCATCGCGCTCGCCACGTCGTCGATGTATCCGGACCTTACCCACGACGATCGGCTGCTGCTTCGTCCCCTTGCCGAGCGAGACGTCCAGGCCGAGCCTGCCATTTGGGATGACCCCGTGCGCGACTGGTCATCCTTCGACGCGGTCGTCCTCCGCTCCTGTTGGGACTATCACCTCAAGCACGCAGCGTTTCTGCGCTGGATCGAGTTGCTAGCCCAGGCCAACGTTGCAGTGTGGAATTCCACTCCGCTGGTCCGGTGGAATGCGAATAAGTCCTACCTCCGCGGGTTAGAGGCCAAAGGCATTCCGATTGTTCCCACATTTTGGCCGGAGGCGGGCGAAGCGGTCCGCTTGCGGGAAAGGCTCCATGACTTGGGCTGGATGAAGGCTGTGGTCAAGCCGCGCGTCTCCGCGACGGCGCATCGCACGCACTGGATCGCCATAGACGACGCGGATTCCCTGCAGGAGTTGTTCGACGAGCTCCGCCGCGGGCCCGGAGTGATGGTCCAAAAATTCATGGACGACATCGTGAACGAAGGCGAATGGTCGTTGATCTTTTTCGGCGGCCAATATAGTCACGCGGTTCTCAAGACGGCGAAAGCGGGAGACTTCCGGGTGCAGAGAGATTTTGGAGGGAGCGAGCAGCCCGCCGATCCAACTGCGCAAGTCCTTCAGGCGGCGACCCGCATCGTGCAGGCGGTTGCACCTACGCTCTACGCTCGCGTTGATGGAGTGGTCGACGACGCTCAGTTCCGTCTGATGGAACTGGAGTTGATTGAGCCGGCGTTGTTCCTTTCGTCACATCCCGATGCGGCGCTGCGTTTCGCGGAGGTCATCACGACCGTGGTGACACCGCGAGCCATGTAGCGACAGGTGCCTCCTGTCCGGCGCAGCGGAACTCCGCTCGCGATGGCATCTCAGCGGGAATAACCCGCGACGTGCTGCCAACCTGCCAACCAACAAGTCGGGCTGCCGCCCGACCGCCCCCTTCGACTCCGCTCAGGGCAGGCTCCCCGGGACGTCTGGGCCTACACGGCTGGTGCCAGAAACAAATCCCTGCAAGGCGCCGCTGGACTCACGTTCTCCGGGACAGGGAGATTAGACATGTCGGTGATTACAGCTTCCCGGCCATTCGGGAATCGCTTTCCGGTAAAGCTCGCGTGGGGTGGCGCAGTTGTCTTGTTGGCGGCTTGCCTGGCCACTCCAAACCTGATGCGAACTCGGATGGCCGCCGATGAGTCGCGCCAAGCCGCCTTTCGGCAGATGCAAGCGGAATCTCGTTCCGAGAATTTGGCTCCGCACCATGCCACCTCGGTGTCTCTATCAAATACAGACGCAGTGGCCGCCCTCAACTCAGCCGCCCCCGCCGCATCGGGCAAAGCGCAGACTGTCAGCGCCGATCGCAAGATGGTGCGCACGGGCGCGCTCGAACTCATCGTGACCAGTCCGGCGGACGCGGCCGAGCAGATCCGACTTATGGCCGAAAGCATGGGTGGATACCTCGAAGCCGGGCAGATCGGGGGAACGAAAGAAGCGCCAACCGCGGTCCTGACCGTGCGCGTTCCCGCGACGCGCTTTGAAGACGCCAAGGCGGGGATTCGCAAGCTCGCGGCGCGCGTCGAGAACGAGAAGACCGATGCGCAGGATGTGACGCGGCAGTACGTCGACATGGAAGCGCGCCTGCGCAACCTGCGCGCGGAGGAAGCCCAGTACCTTGCCATCATGAAGGGCGCTTACAAGGTCGATGACCTGATCGAGGTCAGCCAGAAGGTGGGTGAGGTTCGGGGCGAGATCGAGCAACAGCAGGCGGAATTTCAGACGCTCTCCAAGCAGGTTGAGACGGTGGCCATCACAGTCTCGCTGCGTGCGGTTGCGGACGCGCAAGTCTTTGGGCTCAGCTGGCGGCCGCTTTACCAGTTGAAGGTGGCGGCTCGGGACGGGCTGGATGCGATGGCAGACTACGCCACCACGATGACGGCTATCCTGTGCTACCTGCCAGTGATCCTCGCGTGGAGTCTGACCATCTTGTTCGCCGGCGTGCTCGGGTGGCGCCTTTTTCGCTGGGGGAGCCGTCGCTTGGTCGCTGCGCAGGCCGCGGCCGTGCCCAACAAGGCAACCGGGTCAATCTGAATGTCGGAAACGGTGAAATCTTCCATGTCCACAATCAACCCAAAGAGACCCATTGCAGTTTCCAGCTCACATCTCGCGGAGGTTCCCATGAAACGCCATGTCCGGGGCCCCAGGCTTTTCGTTCTCCCGTCTACGCTCGCCCTGTTGCTCCTCGCCGCAGTTGGTCTGCAGCCATCTGTTCTTGCCGCGCCAGCACCCGGAGAGACGCCTGGGTCGCTCGGCATCGTCGGCAAGGACGGCACGATTCAGGGCACCTGCCCGTTGAAGCATACGGAGGTGCGCGCCGGCATCAGCGGGTTTCTGGCTCGCGTCACCGTCACCCAGATTTTCAGCAATACGGCGACTGAGAACATCGAGGCTGTGTACGCGTTCCCGCTGCCGCAGGACGCGGCTGTCGACGACATGACCATCCAGGTCGGCGACCGTATCGTGCGCGGGCTGATCAAGCGCCGCGAGGACGCGCGTGCCATTTACGAGAATGCGAAGCGCACCGGGCATGTTGCGGCACTCCTCGACCAGGAGCGGCCAAACATCTTCACCCAGTCGGTCGCGAACATTCTTCCGGGCGAGCAGGTGACGGTCACGATCAGCTACGTCGAGACGCTGCGCTACGAGGCCGGGTCGTACGAGTTCGTTTTCCCGATGGTGGTGGGGCCGCGCTACATTCCCGGGCAGGCCACGGGCCACCAGGGCGGCGGCTGGGCGCCCGACACGAACCGCGTGCCGGACGCGTCGCGCATCACGCCGTGGGTTGCGGGCAAGGGCACGCGCGCAGGGCACGACATCTCGCTCGAGCTTGCGCTCGAGGCCGGGGTTCCCATCCAGGAGTTGCGTTCGAAGACACATGACATCGATGTGGACCGCAAGAGTCCGAGCCGGGTGAACGCGCGCCTGCGCGACGAGGCGACGATCCCGAACAAAGATTTCATCCTGAAATACGACGTGGCGGGAGCGCAGGTCGCGGATGCGATCCTGACCACGCCGGCGCCCGCACGCTCGAAGCCCGCAGGCGGCTACTTCACGATGATCCTGCAGCCTCCGGCGCGGTTGCCGGAGTCAGACATTCAGCCCAAGGAACTGGTTTTCGTGCTCGATACGTCGGGCTCGATGTGGGGTTTCCCGCTGGAAAAGGCGAAGGAGGTCATCAGCCGCGCGCTCGATGGACTCTACCCGGGCGACACCTTCAACCTGATTACGTTCTCGGGCGACACGCACATCGTTTTTCCGAAGCCGGTGTATCCGACGGCGGAGAACATTCGCAAGGCCAAGGAAGTCCTGGCGAACCGCAACGGCGGAGGCGGCACGGAGATGATGAAGGCGATTCGGGCGGCGCTCGTGCCTTCGGATTCGCAGGACCACGTGCGGGTGGTGTGCTTCCTGACCGATGGCTACGTAGGCAACGACATGGAAATTGTCGGCGAGGTGCAGAAGCATCCCAACGCGCGCGTGTTTGCCTTCGGCATCGGCACCGCCGTGAACCGCTTCCTGCTCGACAAGATGGCCGAGGCCGGACGCGGCGCCGTGGAGTACGTGACGCTCGCCGATAAAGCGGGCGAGGCCGCTGACCGCTTCTATGAGCGCGTGCGCTCGCCCTTGCTGACCGATCTCTACGTCGACTGGGGCGGGCTTCCGGTCGCTGACGTTTATCCGCAGCGCCTGCCCGATCTGTTCAGTGGGCAGCCCGTGATCATCACGGGACGTTATACCCAGCCGGCCTCGGGCACGGTGCACCTCAAGGGAACGCGCGCGGGAGGTGCGTTCAGCCGCGAGGTTCCAGTCACGTTCTCAGCGAGCACACCGCCGTTTGAAGCGCTGGCTGGGTTCTGGGCGCGGCGCCGCATCGACGATCTGATGTCGCAGGACTGGTTCGGGCTACAGCAGGGCACGATGAAGCCGGAGATCAAAGAGCAGATCACGCAACTCGGCCTCGACTACCGTTTGATGACCCAGTTCACGTCGTTTGTTGCGGTGGAGGATCGCATCGTGACGAAGGACGGGAAGCCGCTGCGCGTCGAAGTTCCCGTGGAGATGCCGGAGGGCGTGAGTCACGAAGGCGTGTTTGGCAACGATAAGAAGGAAATGTTGGCGAGTCGCGTCAACTCGCCTCTTCCACTTCAAGGAGGGGTGGTCGCGGGGATGCCTGGTTACTCGGTGGGCGTAGCCAGTCAGACGGTCGAAGTCACCAGTCAGGCCGCTCAGGTGAACACCGTGAACGGGGTGGTGGCGCCAGCCACGCCTGGACCACCACCGGTCGCGCTGCCCCAGGCAAAGCGAGGAGATGCACGCGCGGATGCGGCTGCGCCGAGCAGACAACGGCAAATGCTCGAGAGCAAGCTGCAGCCTGCAGTTCTCGCGGCGCTCGATTGCTTCCGCAAGTCGGGGGATTCAGCAGCGTCGTGCAAGGGAGTGCATGCGGGAAAGGTCACGCTGCAGATATGGCTCACGGAAGACTCGAACGCGGCGCGTGCCCAGTTGCAGGCGCTTGGATTCGGGTTCACCCAGGGCGGGAAGGACAAGGTGGTCACTGGCATTCTCCCAGTGGAGAAGCTGGAAGACCTGGCCAAGTTTTCCTTCGTCAAGTTCGTGTCGTTTGAACGGCGTTAGGGAGCCGAGGGCCGATGGAGGCTGGGATCCTCCACTCCTGGCTTAGGTCGGCCCCTCCGGGTTAAGGCCCAATATGCACGCGGTACTGGCGGCACGACGGAATGAGCCGGGCCAAGGTCGTTTTGGGTACGGGGCTCAACTCCCAGCGGCTAAAGCCGCCACGAATAGTGCGCGGTTACGGCCCGGCGGAAGCCGGCCCTTGCAAAACTCAGTTGTGCGTGCGGCGTCTTTCCGTAAGCTGTGAACTAACCTTTCGGTGATTGCTGTTACTCCCGATTACTTCTGTGCTGGTACCTGGCGCGTTCGCGGAGGTGCTGAGCGCAAGTTCGCGGGCTGTCCTCGTTCTTCGAGCGGGACGCGAACAGCGTCCGAAATGGAAACGAGGAAACTCAATTGAAACGCTTCTTAGTTGTGTTGGCATTCTGTATCACGGCCCTGGGGCAGGATAAATCCCAGGAGAAATCCGCCGCAGCGCAGCCAGCGCTCACCATCTATAACCAGAACTTCTTCGTGGCGCGCGAGCATCTGCCGCTCGATCTGAAGGCGGGCCCGAATCGCATTGAGTACACGGGGATCGCCGCGCACGTCGAGCCGGACTCGGTGATCTTGCGCGATCCGGCGGGCCGCGCGCTGCAGATCCTCGAGCAGAACTACCGCAACGATCCCGTCTCGCAGGAGTTGCTGCTTTCCTTCTATGAAGGGAAGACCATCGAGTTTCTGGTGCAGCCGGGCCAAATCGTGAAGGGTAAGATCGTACGTAGCGGCTATGTCCCCAGCGCCAGTTACGCGCAGGGGTATCAGCAACCACCCGCCTACAGCCAGCCCATCATTGAAGTCGACGGTGGGTTGCGCTTCGGTTTGCCCGGACAACCGCTGTTTCCGGCGCTCAGTGGGGACTCCATTCTCAAGCCCACGCTGAGCTGGCTGCTCGAAACCGACAAGCCCGGCGCATTTGTGGGCGAGCTTTCGTATGTAAGCGGCGGCATGGACTGGCACGCCGACTACAACCTGGTGGTTGCGGACGGATCGGCCAGCCAGACCAATCTGGTCGATCTGGTCGGCTGGATCACCATGCAGAACCAGAGCGGGAAGACCTTTGAGAATGCGCAGATCAAGTTGATGGCGGGGGATGTGAACAAGCTGATCGCTGGAGGCATGCCCATGGCCAAAGCCGTTAGCGGGGGCATGGTGGCCGTTGAAGCCATGGCGCCGGTGGTGCAGGAGAAAGCCTTCGACGAGTTTCACCTCTACACCCTGCAACGTGCTACGACCCTGCACGATCAGGAGACGAAGCAAGTAGAATTCGTGCGCGCTACCGGCCTCCCCTCTCAGCGGCTGTACATCTACGATGGCGCCCAACTGGGGCCGTACGGTTACTACAACCAGGAGCAGATTCGGCAGGACGCGAACTACGGCACGCAGTCGAATCACAAAGTCTTCGTGATGCAGGAATTCAAGAACTCAGAGGCTAACCATCTCGGCATCCCGCTGCCCAAGGGCCGGTTGCGCTTCTACCGGCGCGACACGGATGGTCATCTGGAATTCGTCGGGGAAAACACGGTCGACCACACGCCCAAAGACGAAACGCTGCGGATCTACACCGGGAACGCGTTTGATATCGTCGGCGAGCGCAAGCGGACGAACTTCCATGTTGAATCGAGCCAGCACTGGATGGACGAGTCATTTGAGATTCGGGTGCGCAACCACAAGAAGGAACCCGCCACCGTGCGTGTGGTCGAGCATCTGTATCGCTGCAACAACTGGAAGCTGACCGATCAGTCCACGCCGTCGCACAAGACGGACGCGCAGATGGTGGAGTTTCCGGTGACCATTCAGGCCGACGGGGAGACGGTGGTGACTTATACCGTTCACTATTCCTGGTAAGGGGTGAGTCTTAAGGGGTGAGTCTTAAAGCCCCAATCATCGCAGGCTTTGTCGGCACGGCTTGAAGCCGTGCCCTTCCCACGCACACCACCTCGAGAGACGTCTAGGAGCGCGGCTAAAGCCGGGTTCAGTTCTCGCGCTGTTAGGGCGCGTCTGAAGACGCGCCCTGATACGAACCGGGGAGTTGTTCCGCAGCTTGGCAGCCGTGCCCTTCCCGATGGAGAATCTCCTGCACGGGTTGAGCATCGGGCGATGAAAAGCAGATTCCTCCTGTCTTGCTGCGCTCGCGCGTCGCAATGACAAGGGGTAAGGGCGTGGCGCCGTCGCAATAACTCGGAATAACAATTGTGGCGGGTCGGTCGCGATTCCGGGCCAGCGGGGAATTTCCGCAGGCTGTGAGGGCGTGCCGTTCCCAAAGTCTGTTTATGAAGCCAGTACTCTGTGCTGGGCCTGGGGATAGGCACGATCGAAGACCAGCCAAACCACGGCGAGCAGGACCAAGCAGAGCACGCTGCCCTCGGGCCCCACGGAGCCGCCGGTCAGCCAAGCGGGGCGATCGACCAATGATGGCCCGAACAGGTGGCCGGGCGCGGTGGTTCCGCTGTCGGGCACGCCCCACACGAAGGTTTCTCCCCAGTCCCAGGCGGCGTGGAAGCCGACTGCGAACCACAGGCTACCGGTGCGGCGCAGGGTGAGGCAGAAGAAGAAGCCGATCGCGGCAGCCCCGAGGATTCCAGGCCAGCTCTCGCCCGGATTCAGCAAATGAATTGCGCCAAAGGCGCAGGAAAACAGAGCCGCCGCCGGCCAGAAGCCGGTGCTTTGCGCCAGAGTGAACAACATGTAGCCACGCATCAGAAATTCTTCGAACAGGGCCACAACCAGAAAGAAGACGCCCCAGAAAGCCGCGAATCTCAGAATGCGCGTTCCATGCAGTGCCAGGTGGCCGAAATAAAACACATGCGCGCCCCGCATGGCAAGCAACAAGAGCGAAATGGCGCCGAGCCCCCAGAAACCACCAAGCCAGAAGAGTTTTCCAAACGCCAGTCTGAGCGGCAGACCGTAGTCATCGATTGAGCGCTCCTCCATACGTGCCATGAGGAAGGCGGGCAACGTCGCCGCGAGAAGCCGAATGATCTCTTCGCACACTTGTTGCCAGAGCGCGGTCGTGCCGTAGATCTCGTTCGGAAAGAACAACGTTTCAAACAACTGCCCGAGATACCAAACCGCAGCCCCGGCGCTCAGGTACAGCAGCAGGCGCGCCAGGCGCGCAGCGTGCGGCGCGAGAATACGCTCTGGCCACGTCTTTGGCGAAGGCACAACGGGCGAAGGTAACGATTCCGGATGTTCTTCTGGCGACTTCGACGAACACGGAGGCACAGGATCGTTCATCACGATGTTCAGCGGGATTCGGCCCCGCCATGGTAAAACACTCGCTCGCCTGCTGCCGGCTGAATTTTTCATGCGCGAACGCTTTGGAAAGCCGCAACTGATCGCCGCTACGTTGTTGATGGTCTTTGCGGCGCAATGTGTGTGGCTGGTCAGCCGCAACCTGAGCGCCGGGGAGATGGACCTGCGCGAATGGTACCGCATCGACGCAGGCCTTCGGCGCTGGCACGGCGTCGCGCCGGTGGACGCGGGCGCCAATCCGGGGGCGGCGATTGCTCCCGGACCTCCGCCCCGGATTCGGGACAACGACGGCTTTGATCCCGACCATTCCGCATTGTGGTATCTGGTGGCCTCGGCGCCGCTGCTGCTCTGGCCGGGCCACTTCGGGTCGGAGTCGCTGCTCTATTGGGGCTGGCTGGCGCGCGTGCCGTATCTGATATTCGGCCTGCTGTTAGGGGCGTCGCTTTGGTATGTCGCGCGCCGGCTCTATGGCAACGAAGGGGGATTCATCGCGCTGACGCTGTACTGCTTCTCTCCGGGAATCGTGCGGGCCACGGCGGTATGGTTTGCGGAACCGGAGATTGGCGCGGTGTGGGGAGCTTTCGGCACGATCTTCACGGCTATCGCGGTGGCGCACACGCTCTACGCTCCCCGGGAAGTGGTGCTTTGGAACTGGCGCCGCATCGTGTTGCTCAGCATCTCGCTGGCGCTGGCGGTCGGCTCTCAGTTCTCGTTGATTGTCATGGCTCCACTGGCGTTGATGTTCATGTGGTATCTGGCGCCCACGCGCCGTGGTGCTGTTCTCGTGATCTGGTCGGCGGCGGTCGCGCTTGCCCTGCTGGTCCTGCTGGCGGCGTACTTTTTCCAGCCTGCGGCGCTCTGGCGCGGCCTGAGCCATGCATCGTGGCTGGGAGTGATCCGGCAGACGTTTGGGATGGCAGGGGCGTACTCGGAGTTGCTGAAGCAATTGGGACAGAGCAGCCCCGCCCTGGTGCTCGCGTTGCCGGTGGCGTTCGCAGTGTATGGGCTGTGGCCCCGGGCACGTTACTTCAGCAACACGGCACCGCTGCTGGTGGCGGCGTTCTGCCTCGTTTTCGGATTGGCGACTCCGCACTATCAGGGTCTGGGCTTCCAACTAGTGGCGCTGCCTTTCCTGTTTGTTTTTGTGGCGGGGATCTGCGCCGACCTGCTGGAGACGCGACAGCGCAGCCTGGTCATGGCGTGCACGTTCGGGCTACTCGCTGCGTACGCGGTCTGGAGTCTGAGTCAGCTCGTTACCGTGGGACGGGCGGGGTGACGTCGGTGATCGCTCCTCGGCGGCGGGGTAATCTCTCGAGCCCCAAGATTTCCCCTAATGGCCGCAGTGACGTCTAAATTACTTTAGGGTCAACGGGTTGGACTCTACGTGACTGGACGGCTCCGGGATTGCCAGAGATTACAACGGTTGGCAGGAGCGCCCGCGTTTTCTGGCTATCCAAACTACTGAGGCAACCATCTAATGAGGGGTAAAAGAGAGGCAGTCCCATGCGCGCAAAACTGGGGTATGATCGCCCAATGCGGTACTGGACGGGGCTCTCCACGCTTTCGCTGGTCGTGATTTTCGCGCTCGCGGCAGTGGCACAAATCACACAATCACAACCCAACGGCATGCCGCCCTCCGTGAACTCCCCAGGGGTTGGAGGACGGCAGTTCAACGGCGTGCCGCCTTCGGTCACCTCGGTTGGGTTTGGCGGGCGCGCCTTCAATGGGCCGCCTCCCGGTGTGACGTCGGTGACCAACTTGGTGCCGAGACCGGGACCGGTTGGGGTCCGCCCGCAGCCCCCTGAGCGCCATCGGCATCACGATCACGAGGCCTACCATTACCCCTACTTTATCCCGTATTACCCGGTCGCGGATCCGTACGCGTACGGCGGTCCGTTAGAAGGTCAGCCGTCGGCCGATCCGGAAGGGCAGGATCAGTACCAGGGCGGCCCGACCATCTTTGACCGGCGCGGAGCGGGCGAGCGGGCGCGAAATGACTACGTGGATGATCCGCCGGCCGCCCCGATCGCGAAGCCCGTACCGGGGCCGGAGGCGCGAGTGCATGCTCCCGATCCTCCGGACGATCCTCCGCCGGCTGCCGCGGCCTCGCCGATTGCGAACCAGCCCAACACCGTCCTCATTTTCAAGGACGGCCACAAGCAGGAAGTCAGCAACTACGCGATTGTGGGCGCGACCTTGTTTGACCTGACGCCCGGCCATCGCCTGAAAATCGCGCTGGCTGACTTGGATGTTGCGGCCACGGAGAAGGCCAACGAGGATCAGGGAGTCGACTTCACGCTGCCCGCTGCTCCGGGCGGGAACTGAGGTTCGTTATGTTACGGTCTGCCCCTAACGCGCTGTTGGCAGCGGTCGTGCTGGTGATGCCGCTCGCGGCACAGAGGGGAGGCGGACTTCCGATCCTGGAGCCTACAGTTTCGCCGGCCGCGCGATCCCGTTCATTGCACTCGGCAAATGGACAACACGCTCATGGGAATGGGAGAGCGGTGTATCTGGGTACCCCGTTCTGGGCCGACGACTTTGACTCCTCTTATGCGGAGGGGCCACCAGTGGTCGTAGTACAGGCGGCACCGGCCCAGAAGTCTGTGGAGCGAGAGGAGCCGAAAGCAGAGGCTCCGCTATTGATCGAGTTGCAAGGGGACCGCTATGTTCGCCGAACCGACCGTGCGGAAGGAGCAAATCCGCCTGCTTCAGCGCGCGATCACGGGGCGGACACAGAATCGGCCGCCGGGACAGTCGCTCGCGGCGGATCGACTCAGCCTCACGTCGAGCTTCCTCCAACTCTGTTCGTTTTCCGCGACGGCCACCGCGAAGAGTCCAGCGACTACTCCATCGTTACGGGCGTGATCTACGCGCGCAGCCAGTACTGGACCAGCGGATCCTGGACAAAGCAGATTCCTCTTTCTCAGCTCGACCTACCCGCCACGTTCAAAGCGAACCAGGAACGGGGCTTCGCCTTTCGTCTGCCGAACGCGCCCAACGAAGTCGTGACCCGGCCGTAAGCATCCGACAAGCCAGAGAAGCGGTTTCTGAACCCAACCTTCGGGAGTGGGCATCCTTAGTGCTGCGTGAAACCTCCATGCGATGAAGCCGTGATGCGCTCGGCAGCGGTGGATGTGCCCTGCAAGCCGCACGCGGGGCCGTGGATCCTCGCCGCCGCCATTCTGGGCACCAGCATGGCGTTCATCGACGGCACCGTCGTCAACGTCGCCTTGCCCGCGCTGCAATCCAGCTTCCGAGCGACTGTCATCGACGTGCAGTGGGTGGTTGAGGCTTACGGGCTCTTTTTGGGTGCGCTCATCCTGGCGGGTGGGTCGGCCGGGGATCTCTTCGGACGCCGCCGCATGTTCCTGAGTGGTGTTGCCCTGTTCGCGGTGGCGTCGGCGGCATGCGGGCTCGCCGGCAACATCGATCAGTTGATCGCCGCTCGGGCCCTGCAAGGCGTTGGCGCGGCGTTACTGACTCCGGGAAGTCTAGCCATCATCAGCGCATCGTTCCCCGAGCAGGAACGAGGCCGCGCCATCGGCACCTGGTCGGGCTTCTCCGCTATCACCACTGCCCTCGGTCCGGTGCTCGGCGGGTGGCTGATTCAGCACGCCTCATGGCGCTGGATCTTCTTCATCAATCTGCCCCTCGCGGCCGCGGTGATCCTGATCTCGTGGTGGCGCGTGCCGGAAAGCCGGGGTCCCGTGGCAAAACAAATCGACCTTCCTGGAGCGCTGGTCGTTACGGTGGGTCTCGGCGGACTGGTGTACGGGCTGATCGAATCTCCTCAGCTCGGTTGGGGACACATCCGGGTCATCGGAAGCCTGGGGTTGGGAGTGGCATGCCTCATCGGCTTTCCGCTCACTGAAGCCAGAGCCGGGTCGCCGATGGTTCCATTGAAGCTTTTTCGCGCGCGGACCTTCACAGGGGCGAACCTACTCACGCTGTTTCTCTATGCCGCGCTGGGAATGTTCTTCTTCGTGTTTCCAATGAACTTGATCCAGGTCCAGGGATACTCAGCCACTGCGGCGGGCGCGGCGGCTCTTCCTCTGATCATGCTGATCTTCTTCCTCTCCCGCTGGTCGGGAGGACTGGTTGCCCGCTACGGTCCGCGGCTTCCTCTGATCGGGGGCCCCATCATTGCGGCCCTGGGGTTTGGACTCTTCGCCGTGCCGTCGGTGGGTGGCACGTACTGGGGAACGTTCTTCCCGGGGTTCGTGGTGCTGGGTTTGGGAATGGCTACTAGCGTGGCGCCGCTCACCACGGTCGTGATGGGCGCGGTGGATCCGGATCATGCCGGGGCAGCTTCTGGAATCAACAATGCCGTGGCGCGCGTGGCTGGGCTGCTCGCCATCGCGGTGTTTGGGATCGTCATGGTGAAGGCATTCGGAATTCGCCTAGACCATGAACTCGCTCGATTGGAAGTGCCGCAACACGCCCGAGACGAAGTTCAATCCAATCGCGTAAGGCTGGCCGCGATCGAGCTACCGTCCGATGTCGACCCTAAGTTTGATCCGGGAGTGAAGGTCGCAATCTCAAGTGCGTTTGTCTTCGCGTTTCGTATCGTTGCGTGTTCTTCCGCAGTGCTGGCGCTCGCCAGCGCAGCCACGGCTACTCTGCTGATTGACGGTAAATCGTCGCCTTAGTCTCCCTGGGACAGGCGCCTTTTTATGCCATGCGGGAGGCCAATCAGTAACCTCCGAGGCCCCCCACCCCCCCAGTATTATGGTATAATTCTCATCAGTTCCAGGCCCATTAACTTCCTGTAAATGCAACAGTTTACGTAACATGCCGAGGCCTTCGAGAAAGATCGAAGGAAGCACCCAACTTGCGCGCGCCCGAACAAGGAAAGGCAAGGACCAAGCGCCAACCGCTGAATTCCTATGGCAGACGATAAAAATCCAGAACTACCGCTGACTCCACCTCCCGGTGGCGGCGACGGCGGCTCGCCCGGCGCCCTGAATATTCAGCCCGTCAACATCGAAGACGAGATGCGCCGGTCGTATCTCGACTATTCGATGTCGGTGATCATCGGCCGCGCGCTGCCCGACGTGCGCGACGGATTGAAGCCCGTACATCGCCGCATTCTCTACACCATGCAGCAGATGGGCCTGCAGCCCAACCGAGCGACCCGCAAGTGCGCCCGCATCGTCGGCGACGTGATGGGCAAATACCATCCGCACGGCAATCTCGCCGTCTATGACGCACTCGTGCGCCTCGCGCAGACCTGGAGCATGCGTTATCCGCTCGTGTTCGGGCAGGGCAATTTCGGCTCGGTCGACGGAGATCCCCCGGCCGCCGACCGATACACCGAAGCCAAGCTCGCGCAGGTTGCGACCTCGCTCCTTGAAGATCTGGACAAAGAGACCGTCGACTTCCGTCCCAACTATGATGGCAGCGAGCGCGAGCCCGACGTTTTGCCCACCCGCATTCCCAACCTGCTGGTAAACGGCTCCGACGGAATCGCTGTGGGCATGGCCACCAAGATTCCGCCGCACAACCTCACCGAGATCGTCGACGCAACCATCACGCTCGTGAACAATCCCAGCGCGACCCTGCCCGAGATCCTGAAATTTGTGCAAGGCCCTGATTTCCCGACGGCGGGCATCATTCACGGCCGCGCAGGAATTCTAGAGGCCTACAAGACGGGTCGCGGCCGCTTCATGATGCGGTCCAGGGCCGCCATCGAAAATCTCACCAAAGACAAGCAGGCCATCGTGGTCACCGAGATTCCGTTTCAGGTGAACAAGTCGCGCCTGGTCGCGCGCATCGCCGACCTGGTCAACGACAAAGTCATCGACGACATCTCGGACGTCCGCGACGAAAGCGACCGCGAAGGCATGCGCATCGTGATCGAGCTCAAACGCGGCGCCGAGCCGCAGATCACCCTGAACCAGCTTTTCAAGCATACCGAAATGCAGCAGGGCTTCAGCATGATTCTGCTGGCCATCGCGCACGGACAGCCGCGCGAGATGGGCCTGATCCCGGCCATCCAGTATTTCATCGAGCACCGCGTCGACGTGGTGCGCCGGCGCACGGCATACCTGCTCGCCAAGGCCCAGGACCGCGAACACATCCTCGAAGGTTACCTGACCGCGCTCGATCACCTGGACAACGTGATCGTGATCATCCGTGGCAGTGCCAACCGCTCCGACGCCCGCGAGAACCTGGTCACCTACTTCGGCGGCAAGAAGATCGACATCAATACCACAGGCCGCGCGCCCCGGCTCGATCCCGAGAAGCCGTTTACGGCGAAACAGGCGGACGCAATTCTCGAACTGCAACTGCACCGCCTGACCAAGCTGTCGATCGACGAGATTTCGAACGAACTGAAAGAGACCCGCGAGCGCATCGCCGAATACCAGTCGATTCTCGGCTCCGAAAAGAAAGTGCGCAGCGTCATCATCAAGGAACTCGAGGAAGTGAAGAAGCAATATGGCGACGAGCGTCGTACCGTCATCGAAGACGAAGCCGCCGAGATTCATCTCGAAGACCTCATTGCTGACGAGCAGGTCGCCGTCACCGTAAGCCACTCCGGCTACCTGAAGCGTACGCCGATCTCGACGTATCGCATGCAGCGCCGCGGCGGTACGGGCCGCACCGGCATGAAGACGCGCGACGAGGATTTCGTCGAGCATCTCTTCATTGCATCGACGCACGCCTACATTCTGATTTTCACCAACACCGGTCGTGTGTACTGGCTGAAGGTCTACGAGATTCCCGACGTGGGCGCCGCCGGCAAGGGCAAGCACATGGGCAACCTGATTGCTTTGCAGCCGGGTGAAACCGTACGCACGATGCTCGCCGTCCGCGATCTCGAGGAAGAAAACAAGTACGTCTTCTTCGCTACCCGCAACGGCACGGTCAAGAAGACCGCAGTCAACGACTTCTCGCACGTGATGTCGCGCGGGATCATCGCTATTAACATCGAGGCTGGCGATGAACTTGTCGCCGCCACGCTCACTGACGGCCAGCAGATCATCTTCCTCGCCTCGCATGAAGGCCAAGCAGTTCGTTTTGAGGAAGACGAGGTGCGATCCATGGGGCGCGGCGCCACGGGCGTGCGCGGCATGAGCCTCGCGGACAAGGACTACATCGTGGGCATGGCCACCACCCCCAAACCTGGCGCAAGCGCCGCAGGGGGCGAGAGAGCTGTCGTGGGACAGGTCGCAACCTCCGACGGTCTGCCGCCCAGCGAAGCTGCCGATCTCGTTCCCGTGAAAGGCTCGCTGATTCTTTCCGTGACCGAGAACGGCTATGGCAAACGCACACCCGCCGACGAATACCGCCTGACCACTCGCGGGAAAAAGGGTGTGATCAATGTGAAGACGACCGAGCGCAACGGGAAAGTTGTCGGAATCGCGCAGGTTGCGGAGGATTCACAAGTCATGCTGATCAGCCAGTACGGCAAGATCATCCGGATGGACTCAAAGACCATCCGTGAATCCGGCCGGTCGGCGCAAGGTGTGCGCCTGCTGCATCTCGAACCGGGCGATCGGGTCGCGGCGGCAGTGGTCATTCCGCCGGACGAGGCTCCGAACGGGAATGGGACGCTGCTTCAGTAGGCTCGCGTAGGGGCAGACGCCCTCGTCTGCCCAGTCGAGCGAAGCTCGACTTTGTTTGTGGAGCGAGACGGGTCTTTGCCCTGCAAGGTCTAGCCCACGCTAATGCCTCTGGGAGCGGAGCCTGGCTCCGCCGTGCAGACGATGACGTCTGCCCCTACGGTGGTTCGTGGTACTCCCATCTAGCCCCTCATGCCGTGCTACTCGTGTAAGGCCGGATCCCCCGGCATCGGATGGCTTGCTTCGTTTGCGTGCGGCACGAGTTGCTTGTGGACGGCGTTGGAAGTGTCGGACGTCCCGTAGCCCTCAGTCTTCGCAAATCCGACCGACGCTGTAACCAGGACAGCGAGCGCGATCAGTCCTGACTCCGGCGGGCCGCGGCACGCTAGGCGACTGGCCTGCAGTCTGGAAGTGACGGACCCACAGGTAGAACCGCCCCACCGACACGTTCAGCAGGAGAAAAGCCACTGGTACCGCGCCGTAATGCTTGGGAGCAGTCGCGGTCGGTGCGGCGGATCAACTTCTTCGGGCGGAGTGCTTTTCGGTTTGCTCTGCGTCGATTCCCCGACGGTTGTAGGCGCACCTCACGTGACCGCGGCTTGAAGAATTCTCCGGAATGACTTCGCGCGTCGCCATCATCTGGGCTCAAGCCTAACGGCCTTGTCACAACGATGCTGTGATCGGCATCACAACTGGCAAAGGCGGATGCATCAATCACTTAGCGTGAAAAGAAGGGTTGACCGGCGGGGCCAGAGAGGATTTAATCCACATGAAATGGGATGGGTCGATGATCGTTGATCTCAGCCACCGTTTGGAGCCCGGCATGCCCGCCTATCCGGGGCTTCCGGTGCCGAAGTTCCACACCTTCCTGGCTCACGGAGACGGCGCCCAGCAAACGCGCTACGCTCCGGGCACGACCTTTCAGATCGCGTCTTACGAACTCGGCGGCAACACGGGCACTTACGTGGACGCGCCCTTCCACCGTCATCCCCGCGGCGCGGACCTGGCCGGCGTTCCTCTGGAGAGACTCGCGGATCTAGACGGAGTGGTCATCGCCGCTCCGGAACATGGGCCGATTGCAGCGGGCATCGTCTCCGAAACTGCCGTGCGCGGAAAGGCGGTGCTGGTCCACACCGGGTGGGCGCGTCATTGGGGATCGCAGAACTACTTCCGCTCCGGGCCGTTCCTCACCGCGGCCGCGTGCGAGCATCTGGTCCACGCGGGTGCCGCGTTGGTTGGAATCGATTGCGCCAACATCGACAACATGAACGACCCGGCGCGCCCCGCGCACACCATCCTGCTGGCCACGGGGATTCCGATCGTCGAGCATCTACGCGGCCTCGAGCAACTCCCGGGCCGAAGCTTCCGATTCTTCGCGGCGCCACCAGCCATTCAGGGCGGCACGTCGTTCCCGGTGCGTGCGTTTGCGATTTGCGGGTGACCAGATCGCTCGAGAGCTGCAAGGGTAAGAGGCTCAGTGTCTTAATCTCAGCAGGGAGTTGTTGTGAGCGCGAACGTCATTCAGAACTTGTGAGCGATGCATCCAACCGACAGCAATCGCACTGGGTTGGGAAGGGCGACAGAGCACGCCGGCCGACTGCTTCGTGACCTCAGCCTTTCCTCATTCCAATTGCGACTAGAAACCATGCGACTGTGAGGCATGCGAAAGAGGCCACCACTGGCGCCATGCCCTCTGAAAGAACCGTTCCCACAAGACGGACTCCTGGCAGGTCCAAACCGTCCATCATGCTAATCGCGATGCAACCGTTGGCAATCGCCAAAACGAAACTGCAGAGAGCCGAAAAGACCGCACCGAGTGTCAGGGGCCTCATAACGGACAGCAGGCGCTCACTCGGCCGGAAGGCAAACCACGCCCCGGCTAGCAACGGTACCGTACAGATCAGCAACCCGAACAGTGAAGCATGACTTGCATTGCCTAATCCTCGCATAGTGGTCTCCTCTTCAACGTTGGCCCTCACACTAGGGAATAACGCCTGAGGTGGTGAAATGTGACAGTGTCACAATTAAGGGGTTGCGGCGTTATTTACATTGTGGAGCCTGAAATCGAAGTTGCGCTGGTGTGGCGTTTGCGAGCTGGGGACAGCGCCGCCTTTGACGAGATCTACGCTGTTTTCAACCAAAGGCTACTGAGCTTCCTCACGCGAATGGCCAAGAACCGATCCGTTGCTGAGGACCTCTTGGAAGAGACATGGCTCAGATTGGTTTCGTCTGCCGAGGACCTTCGTGCAGATACCCGCTTGGGTCCATGGCTTTTTACTGTCGCCCGAAACCTCTATGTCAGCTACTGTCGGTCTCGTGTCCGGGAGTGGGCTTATACCGCCGATTTAGTTCTTCTATGGCCTGGCGAGCTGCCTCGAACGCCGTTCGATGTGGCGTCGTTGAACGAATTCGAGGAACGACTGGAAGCGGCCATCGCCTACCTCCCGCCCATATACCGCGAAGCGATCCTGCTCGTCGGTGTTGAACAACTCCGCCCCGTGGATGCAGCCAAAGTTTGCGGTGTTAGTGCAGAATCCCTCCGGCAGCGCCTGAAACGGGCGCGGGAGCTGATATCACGCTTCGTCACCGACCAAGATTCATTTGCTAAGACCGGTCGCAAGGAGCTGAGTCATGTCACAAAACGATGACCCTGTACTAGAAGCCCTGGCAAGCCTGCCACCGATTGCAATCGATGCCGAATGGGAATCCCGCGTGCGTGTCCGCTGTCACTCTGCCATCTCCAGACGCTCCACATTACGACGGCGGGCGGGGAGAAATCTATCCCAGGGAGTTCTCGCCGCCATTTCTGGCGTCGCCGTCCTTTGCGCTTACTTGGCCGTGATGCTCGCGGAGGTGGTACGGCTGGCAAAACACTCTTAACAACGGCTCCGATGGAGCACCGTGGCCATAGGAGTAACTGGATGTGACCGATTACGACTCTACTCGCCAGATCACTAGGTTTGAGTGAAACCCTCATCGCGTCAACTATCGCCGACAGCGATGCCGGGTGCGTGTAGGTGGACACCCGTGCCGTTGCCAGAACGGCTCGCGGTGTTCTCGTCGGCCATGTCTGTAGTCCCAGTCCCGTCTCGAACCGATGAACAGGGTGTGGTTCGGAGCGCAGGCTAAAACGTCGCCATCACGGCAGCAACCTGCAACGCGCCAGACAATCTGCAATACGTTGCCGACGCCCGCTGGCTGCCCTTCCGCTTGTAGTCGATCGGCAACATGACTTCCCAGGTCTTCCCGCCGTCCTGGGATGCTTCCCAGATCCAGTCGAATTCGTTGGCGGTGATGTTCTTGAAGACCATGCGCTGGACGACCTTGGTCCCATCGGGGCGGACGGCCTCGCGCGCCAGAAGCCGACCTGCACAGTAGCGCACAGGAAGACCATCGCGAACCAGGCGCGGATGAAGATCCTCCTGCCCTGAAAGGCGGGCGTCGGAACAAAAGGTTGGGTGCGCTCTGCGCGCCTTTTCGTTGTGAACAGGCTGACAGTTGTCCTCTGTTTCTGGTACACCTACTGCTTGGCCATCGATGCGGCAGTGGTGTTATTTTTCGCGGGAGTGCTGGGCGGGGCGCTGAACGCTGTCGCCGGCGGCGGCAGCTTTGTCGCGTTTCCCGCTTTGTTGTTCACGGGCGTTCCGCCCATCCCTTCGAATGCTACCAACACCATCGCGCTGTGGGTCGGGACGACGGCCAGCGGGGGCGCCTACCGCGGCCGCTACAATCTTTCGCGCCGCGTGATGGTTCCGCTGGTTGCGACCAGCGTGGTCGGCGGCTTAGCTGGCGCGTTTCTGTTGCTGAGAACTCCGGCTCACACTTTCATGCAGGTGCTGCCCTGGTTGATGTTGGGAGCGACCCTTCTCTTCGCCTTCGGGAAGAAGCTGACCGGCAGTCGTCCTTCCGGGCTCGCGCATGACGCGTCCACCTCGGCCTTGGTCGGGGCTTCGGTGTTTGAGCTGGTGGTCGCAGTCTACGGGGGATACTTCGGCGGCGGCGTGGGCATCATGAACCTGGCCATGCTCTCGGCATTGGGCATGACTGACATTCATGCGATGAACGCGCTGAAGGTCCTGTTGGGTGGAGTCATCAACGGCGTGGCCGTAATCACGTTCGTGGTGAAGGGCGCCATCTACTGGCCGCAGGCAATCGTGATGATCATCGGCGCCACGCTCGGCGGATACTTTGCCGCGCACTACGCGCAGAAGCTGCCGCAATCCTGGATCCGGGCGTTCGTGCTGTTGGTGGGCAGCGGGATGACGGTGTACTTCTTCGTGAAGGCGTAGTCAGGCTCTGGTCAGCGCGAAAGCCCGAAGCACCCCCCCGCGATCCGACCTAGGGCATAGGCGAGGACACGTGCTCGTGGACGATCACCCACTGCCCATCTTGTTTCCCGAAGATGAAAGTCCAGCGGAAGTTGCTTATCTCGCGTTTGCCCGACTTCAGAGTCGCGTCCTCTTTTACGGTGGCCAAGCCCCAGTAGAACTCGCCCGCAGGGTGGATTTCGGCGTCATCGTTCACGGTGAACTTCGCCATCTTGAAGCCGGCCAGCACGTTGACCACGCCCTTCTGGTACTCGTCCCAACTGCTGTACTTGAGCGGCGCGATATCGAAGAAGGTGTGGGGGCCGGCGGCGTAGTACTGCTTTACGTTGGTCACGTCGAGCGTGCTCCAGCCGTCCCATACTTTCTGCAAGAGCGCCTTGTTGGGCGCGGGAGCGGCTGCCTTGGCCGCAGGCTTCTTGGTTTGGGCATCGCCCAAGGCGGCAAGCATGAAAAGCGCGGCAAGGACTGCCAGGTGGGGCTTCTGTCGCATTTCGATCCTCCATAATTGCGGGCGCATTGTCGCACAAAACCTGGGGAAAAACCCACCACGGAGGCACGGAGACACGGGGCGAGATCTGCAACTCTGGAGGGATTTGTTCATCAGGGCGCCCACCGTGCGCAAGACATTTGGTTCGAAAACCTCCCAGGTTTCCTCCGGGTCTCTGTGCCTCTGTCGTAGGTGTTGAACTGGTGTTGCTCTGCTTTCCGTTTGACCGGGTTCCCCGCAACAAGCTAAAATGATTGGGTTTGCCTGTACTTGCGGAACCGTTCTGGGCCGCCCGCTGTGGCTGAAGAAAGCGCCGCGCGGCAAAACACAGCAAGCATAGCGAAATCATGGGGTTCCCTCGAAGCGCCCGTGTGCGCCGGGGAGAGGAATTTTTCGGAGGCTAGGGTATGTACGCGGTCATCCGCGCCGGCGGTAAGCAATACCGGGTGGCGCCCGGCGATGTGATTCGAGTGGAGAAGGTGGGCACCGGTACCGACGGGCAGGTCGAGTTCAACGACGTGCTGGCGGTCTCGGCGGCGGAGGGGGAGATTACCCGTCCGCGGTCAGAGGCGCGCGTGGTCGGCGAAGTAGTGGAAGAAGGCCGCGGCGCGAAGATCCTGGTCTTTCACTACAAGCGCAAGAAGCAGTACAAGAAGCTGCGCGGACACCGCCAGGCCTACAGTGCGGTTCGTATCACTGAGATTGCTTACGACGGCCAGTCCTTCAAGGCGCCGGAGCTGCCGAAGAAGGAACCGAAGGTGAAGAAGGCGGCGCCGGTGGCGGAAGCTGACGAGGCGCGCGCAAAGGCCCCCGCCAAGAAGAAAGCCGCGAAGAAGGTTGTGGCCAAGAAAGCGGTTCCGAAGAAAAAGAAGTAGCGGCCTTCTTCGGTTGCGGCATCGTTTCTTCTCCACGGTTTGTGATTGCAGGTCTTGACGAACGACTGACGACTAAGAGCTGGGGTTTGATATGGCACATAAAAAGGGATTAGGGAGTTCACGAAACGGGCGCGATTCCAACGCGCAGCGGCTTGGTTTCAAGGCATTCGGCGGGCAGGTGGTGCCGGGCGGCACTATCATCGTGCGCCAGCGTGGCACGCGCGTGAAGCCCGGCTTGAACGTCGGCCGCGGCAAAGACGACACCTTGTTCGCGAAGATCACTGGCCGCATCAAGTTCATGGACCGTGGGTCTATGGGCAAGTACGTAATGGTGGAACCGGTCGAACCCGCGAAAAACTAAGATCCGCCGCTTGCAATCGGGCGGCAACTGATAGCCCCTGTGGTCGAGGGGCTATTCTCTTTTCCGAACTTGGCGGCCCTAAGACCTGACACCTAAGACCTGCGACCGGCCTTTCCGTGTTCATCGACGAAGCCACAATCCGGGTGAAAGCCGGCGACGGCGGCAACGGCTGCCTTGCCTTCCGCCGGGAGAAGTTCGTCCCGCGGGGTGGCCCTTCGGGCGGCGACGGCGGCAAGGGTGGCGACGTCATCATGGAATCGAGCGAGCGCCACAACACGCTGGTGCACTTCCGCTTCAATCCGGAATACAAGGCCGAGCGCGGCCGCCACGGCGAAGGCTCGAATCGCACCGGGCGTGAAGGCGTCGACGTAACGCTGAAAGTCCCCGTAGGAACGATCGTCTATGACGAAGAAACCGGGGAGAAGGTCTGGGATTTCTCCCGTCCCGACGAGCGCATCGTCATCGCCCACGGCGGCCGCGGGGGTCGCGGCAACGCGCGCTTTGCGACTTCGACCCATCAGGCTCCGCGCGAGCACGAAGATGGACGCCCTGGGGAAGAACGCGTTTTCCGTTTGGAATTGAAGCTGCTCGCCGATGTCGGACTCGTGGGATTTCCGAATGTCGGGAAGTCGACGCTGATTTCACGAATCTCGGCAGCACGCCCCAAGATTGCCGACTACCCCTTCACCACCCTGCAACCGAACCTCGGCGTGGTCGTGGCTGGAGACAAGAAACACGAAGTCAGCTTCGTCGTCGCCGATATTCCGGGCCTGATCGAAGGCGCCCACGAAGGCGCGGGTCTGGGCACGCAGTTCCTGCGCCACATCGAGCGCACGCGGTTGCTGGTGCACCTGGTCGATGTCTCCGATGCCAGCGGCCGTCCGGACGTGATCAAAGACGTCGAGGTCATCCGCGGCGAACTCGACAGCTTCGGAGCGCATCTCGCCGAAAAGCCGATGATCATGGTCGCCTCCAAGATCGACGCCGCGAGCAAAGACCGGCTGGCAAAGCTGAAACAGTACTGCAGAAAGAAAAAGCTGGAGCTGTTCCCCATCTCCGCCGTCACCGGCAAGGGCATCGACGAACTGAAGCACGCGATGGCGGACAGAGTCGAACAGATGCGGGAAGCCAGTCTGCAGGCGGCAGCTGCCAGTCCTCATCAGGAACCTTAGTCCGCTGGCATTCGCCCGTCGCTCCATCTGAAGGTGAGTGTGGCGAACTCACCGCAGAACCTGGGAGCGCGAGTCCGGGCACTCACCCGGCCGGACAGGCAGGGCGCCTGTCCTGGTGGTGTCTACGCTTCCGGCACGCGGGAACCGTGCTGGAAGTGGTATTGCAGAATCTTGGCAGCGAGCGCGGGACTCGTCGAAGGGCCGTCTTCCAAATCCACGGAGCGCACCACTTCTCCGCGGCAGACGACTTCGGTGGGGCTGAGTCCCGCAATTTCCGCGGGCAAGACCAGGTTGATTTCCAGTTGCACATTGGGCTGCAGGACTTCCTCCGCTTTGAAGAGGAGCCCGGAACGGCTGATGTTGTCGGTCGTTCCCTGCAGCCATCCTTGATCTCCCAACTTGCGGTAGCGCAGCGGCAAATGCAGATTGAACCTCTGCGCGCGGAAGGGGGGAACCTTGTCCCGAGCCACTTTGGCCTCGGAATGCAGTACAGCACGAGCAGACATTGCGACCTCCTGGGGGAGCGTTGTGTGATCCAGCACTTCCCGAACCGTAGCCTTCAATGCATGAAGGGTAAAGGGCTTCTGGAGGAGAGTAATGCCCGCATCCAGCGTGCCGTTTTGGCCGATTGCGTTCTCGGTGTAGCCCGACATGTAAAGCACCTTGATGTTGGGGCGAATCTCCGAGACGCGGTGTGCGAGTTCGCGGCCATTCATGCCCGGCATGATGACGTCCGTCAGCAGCAGGTGAATGGTGCCCTGGTGAGCGACGCAGATCTGCACCGCGGCCGCGCCGTCGGCGGCCTCGAGCACGGTGTAGCCCTGGTTCTCCAGAAATTGCTGGGTCAGGCGGCGGAGGTTCACTTCGTCCTCGACCACCAGAATGGTTTCGCGCGGTGCTTCGGCCGGCGCGGGCGCGGCCACGGCAGGCTGCTCGACCGCCACCACCTCCTCGGCAGTGACGTGCGGCAGGTAGATCTTGAATGACGTGCCCTTTCCGGGCTCGCTATATACCCAGATGTAGCCGCCACTCTGCTTGACGATCCCGTAGACGGTAGAGAGCCCGAGGCCGGTGCCCTTGAGTCCTTTCGTGGTGAAAAAGGGTTCAAAGATGCGGGACTGGGTTTCACCGTCCATGCCAACGCCGGTGTCGGTGATGGCTAGCATGGTGTAGTCGCCGGGCTGCAGAGGCGCGTGCAAGCGCGCGTAGGCCTCGTCGAGGGTAACGTTGGCGGTTTCGATCGTGAGCCGCCCGCCCTGCGGCATGGCGTCGCGTGCGTTCACGGCAAGGTTCAGGATGACCTGCTCGATCTGGCCCGGATCGGCCTTCACCGGCCTCAGTTCTACGCCTGGAATCATGACCAGGTCGATGTCTTCGCCGATGAGCCGGGTCAGCATCCGCAGGTTTTCGGTGACCACAGCGTTCAGGTCGATGACTTTCGGCGTGAGCATCTGCTTGCGGCTGAAGGCAAGCAGTTGCCGCGTGAGCGAGGTGGCGCGCTCGGCCGCGCTGGAGATTTCCTTGGCGGGCCCGCGCAGTGCGGGATCGGGGCCGAGCCGCTCCAGCAGGAACTCAGAGTAGCCCGAGATGACCATCAGCAGGTTGTTGAAGTCGTGCGCGATTCCGCCGGCGAGCCGTCCGATGGCTTCCATCTTCTGGGACTGGCGCAGTTGTTGTTCAAGCGCGCGGCGCTCGGTGACGTCTTCGGTGAACAGCTCGAAAGTTACGTTTTTGGATTCGTCGCTGATGGCGCGGCCGGAAAGGCGGACGGCGGTGATGCTGCCGTCTTTGCGCGTCCATTCCGCGACCAGGCCCTGAAAGTCCTCCTGCATGCGCAGATGATCGGCAAGCACGAACCACTGCTGCCCGTCGGCGTAGAGCGTGCTCAGGTTGCGCCCTGTCAGCTCGGAAGCGGCGGTGTAGCCCAGGGAGGCGACCAGCGCGGGATTGGCGTCGACCAGGTGGCCGCGCGAGTCGCAGCGGCAGATGCCGTAGGGCGCGTTAGTCACCAGGGAACGGAAGTTGCTCTCCGAGCGGCGCAAGCCTTCCTGCGCAGCGCGCAACGCGGCGTTGAACCAGCAGATCAGCAGCGCGACCGAGACGAATAGACCCAGGCGCACAATGGCCCGGCGCAGTTCCGCAGGCGAGTGTTCTCCTGCGAGCGAGTAATACGCGCTCACGGTAAGCGCGAAGGAAGTAGCGACGAGTCCAGGCTTCCAGCCGCCATACCACGCGCTGACCATCACGGCCACGGCGAACACGGCGAGCCGGCTTTCGGCGATATCGGAAAACAGTAGAGCAGGAATCAGAGCGAGGGTCGTGCTGAGCACAGCGACCCCGTACCGCAGGATGGGATCCCGGGTGGGCGGAATGAAGCGGGTGCGAAGAAGGGGGAGGTTCCGTCGCATACGAGTAAATCTTAGAGCCGCAAAGAGAAAGCAGCGAGTTACAGCAGTTCACATGAGAGTGGCCCAAACGGCCCGTGTCCTAAGGGGCAGGGGTCCATCGGGGCCAAATTCGCGCAGACGAGTGGCAGAAAGTACCGCGAGAACCGCAAGAATACGCCACCCGACCTGCTTCCGCAATGAGAGGAACAAGAACTTGCAACACGCCGCCAAAACCGTGAGACTAACGGCGGCACTTTGTCAGGGAGCCCATGAACATCGGTCTATTCGGCGGGACCTTTGATCCCGTTCATCGCGGGCATATCGCGCTGGCACAGGCGGCGCGTGAAAAATTCGGCCTGGGGCGTGTGCTTTTCGTCCCGGCAAATATTCCCCCCCACAAACAAAAACAGCCGCTGACGGCCTTCGCGCACCGTTATGCCATGATCGTGCTGGCCACGGCAGGGGAAAAGACGTTTCTGCCGTCGTTACTGGAGGCTCCGGCAGATTTTCCGTCGGACGAGGCGGCCGTCAAGAAGGGAGCGCGCCTTGCCCTGCCGCCGAATTACACCATCGACACGATTCACCGCTTGAAAGAAACGCTGAAGCAGAGCGATCAGCTGGCGTTTCTGATCGGCATCGATGCTTTTCGCGACATTGCGAAGTGGCACCAATCGGAAGCGCTATTCCAGCAATGCGAGTTCGTCGTCGCCAGCCGGCCGGGGTTTTCGCTAGCCGACGTCGCCAACTCACTTCCCGAAAAGCTGCGCCCGGCTCCGGCCGTGACCAAGCCGTTTGAGAAGCAGCCCGCCCGGGGGGACCTGGTGCTGAAGGGTGCCACGATTCGTCTCCTCGACAGCGTGCACCAGGCGATCTCGGCTACCGCCATTCGCGAAGCCGCGGCCGCGGGCAAATCTCTCGGGAAATTCGTAGATCCGGCCGTCGCGGACTACATCAAGAAGATGCGGCTATACGGGAGCGGCGGTTAGAAAATGGCGAGCCCGCGATCGTCGGTTACAATCTAAGGAGAGACAACGACCCACGACCGCATGAAAACGAACGAGACCCAGCGCCAAGTCGCCGAAGCGATCACTGCTTGCCAGGAAAAGAAAGCCGAAGAAATCACCATTCTTGAACTGGAAAAAGGTTCCGGGGCGTTCACCGACTATTTTGTCGTGTGCAGCGGCACGAACCCGCGCCAGATCCAGGCGATCGCCGACGAAGTTGAACTGCGTCTGAAGCGGGCGGGACACCACGCGGCGCACATTGAGGGCTACCGCCAGGCCGAATGGGTGCTGCTTGATTACGTCGATTTCGTGGTGCACGTGTTCGCCGAAAAGGCGCGCCGCTACTACGAGCTGGAACGACTTTGGAAGTCGGCCAAGCGGCTGGAGCCCGCCGAGCTGAAGGCTCCGGCGAAGCGTGCGGCTCGCAAGAGGAGCGCAGCTGCGGTTCCGAAGAGGAAGAGGGCTTAGGATCCGGCGTTGCTGTGATTAAATCCTGCTTGTGAAGCTCAAGATCGCCTGGATTGGCAAGACCAAAGATCCGGCCATCCAGTCCCTCACCGACGAGTACCTCAAGCGCATCTCGCGATATGCCGAGGTCGAGGGGTTGGCGCTGCCCGACGAAGCCGCTCTTCTGAAGATGCGCGAAAAAAGCGGGCTCCGGCCGGCTCACGCGATCATTCTGCTGGACTCCCGCGGGCAGCAACTCTCGTCCGAGGAATTCGCCCAATTCCTTCAGAACCATCAGGATCGGACCTCCCAGCCCCTTGTCGTAGCCGTCGGGGCGGCCGACGGGTTCAGCGAGCAAGCGCGCGCGGCCGCGAGCACTGTCCTTTCGCTGGGGAAAATGACCCTGGCCCATGAACTGGCCAGGGTGGTCCTGCTGGAGCAGGTCTACCGGGCCTTTACTATCTTGAAGGGGCATCCTTATCACACTGGGCACTGAGTCCCGAAGACCCAAACCTGCCCTTTCGTGATGTACCCATGACTGCGGGTGCGGTTTAGAGTGTGCGGTTGGCAGAGGATTGCCTGCCAATTCCGCACGACCGCAAGGACTCCGTCATGAAGAATCTCCTCGAAGTGCTTCGCATGAAAGAGGAAGAAATCCTGCGCATAAGAAGAGAGATCGAAGCTCTGAAGATTACGGCCCGGCTGCTCACCGAGAGTGAACAAGGTACGGCCGCGCCCGAACGCCGGCTTGAAGTTCGCCACCTGCTGCAGATGCCTTAGCAGTTTTCCGAAGCCACCGGAGGGGGGGGCCCCCGGGCGCCCCCGGGCCTGTTCCCTAGCGCGTGACTGTAGCTTGGTAGCTGACGGTCAGCCAGTGGCCGTTGCGGCGCACCCAGACTCGGGTGAAGCGGTATGGCCCGCTGAAGTCCTCTCCGAGTTCTTTTCCTCGCACGTCGGCGCGGGCGGTCACGACGGCCGTGTTCCCGTAAAGTCGCACCACCATATCAGTGATGTCGATCGAATCGTAGCGCAGCTGGGCGGTCTTGCGCGCCGCAATCGTGTCGGCTTTGTTTATCACCTGCCCGAGGGGACTGATGGCCAAGTAGTCGTCCGCAAGGGTTCGTTCCGAGAAGGCTGCATCCCGGTGGATGGCGGCATCTTTCGCCTGGCGCTCCAGATCCACGATTTCGCGGATCACCTCTTCCTCGCGCGGCCCCGAGGCGTTGGTCTGAGGGCGGGTCGCGCGGGCGCGGGCCGGGAGCGCGGAGCAGAATGCCAGGGCCACGACTAACAGCAAACAGCTGTTATGTTGCATGCGGAGACCTCCGGAATTTTGACCCAGAAGCGAGAGGACCCGTTCCTTGGATGCATACGCATTCCCGGACGCACCAGTTCCCGGGGAAAAAACGTGCGATCCTTTTGACTCACTGTCGCGAGGCTGCAAGTTCCGGGGAAGGCCCCAACTCCCCCAAAACAGGTAGAATAAAAAGTTTGGACCCTATGCCGGACATTCGCCGTGGACTCATCATCGTAAACACCGGCCCGGGGAAGGGCAAAACCACCGCAGCGATGGGCACCGGCCTGCGCGCAGTTGGCCAGGGCATGCGGGTGCTGATGCTCCAGTTCCTGAAGGGTTCGTGGCACTACGGCGAACTCGACGCGGTCCGGGCGTTCGGCGACAAGTTTGTGATGCAGCAGATGGGGCGCGGCTTCGTGAAGGTGGGCGCGGAGAAGCCAGATCCGGAAGACACGCGCTTGGTGGAAAATGCCTGGGCGGAGGCGGAGAAGGCGATTCAGTCCGGGAACTGGGACCTCGTGATCCTGGACGAGATCAATTACGCCATCAGCTATGGCATGCTCGACCCCGCCCGGGTGGCCGAGAGCCTTGAGAAGAGACCCGAGATGGTGCATGTTATCTTGACGGGCCGCAACGCGCATCCGACAATTGTCGAACTTGCCGACACCGTTACCGAAATGCGTGAGGTGAAGCACGCGTACGAGAAGGGGGTTCTGGCCCAGCGCGGCATTGAGTACTGAAAGACAGCGATTAGCTGGTAGCTCTTAGCCATTCGGCGATTGGCCAAGGCCTAAGACCTAACAGCTGACGCCCCCACTCCGCGTTGGAGGACTTTTGCTGACGACGAGCGACTAGCGACTGCTTTCATGGCCTGGTTCAAACGCCAATCCGGTGAGCTCGACAACTCGGGCGAGAAAAAGATCCGCACCGAAGGTCTGTGGGTGAAGTGTGACAACTGCAGGCAGATCATCTGGAAGAAAGACCTCGAAGAGAACCTGAATGTCTGCCCGAAGTGCGATAAGCACTTCCGCATCGATGCCCGAGCCCGCTTGGCCCAGCTTCTCGACGACGGCAAATACGAGACCTTCGATGGCAACTTGTCGTCAACCGACCCGCTGAAGTTTGTCGACCTCAAGCCCTACTCTTCCCGTCTCAAGCGCGCTCAGGCCGACACTGAACTGACCGACGCGGTCATCAACGCCCAGGGCAAGCTGAACGGCCGGCCGGTGATCATGAGCGCCATGGAATACGCCTTCATCGGGGGCAGCATGGGCGCGGTGGTGGGCGAAGTCATCACGCGCGCGATCGAGAAGGCAGGGGACACCCACACCCCGCTCATCATTGTTTCTGCCTCGGGCGGCGCCCGCATGATGGAAGGCGTCATCAGCCTGATGCAGCTGGCCAAGATTTCGGCCGCGCTGGCGCGGCTGGATGAACTGAAAGTTCCGTACATTTCGGTGCTGACCGACCCGACCACGGGAGGCGTGACGGCATCGTTCGCGATGCTGGGTGACCTGAACATCGCTGAACCCGGCGCGCTGATCGGCTTCGCCGGACCGCGCGTGATCGAACAGACAATCCGCCAGAAGCTGCCGCCGGGTTTCCAGCGGAGCGAATTCCTGCTCGAACACGGGATGCTGGATGCCGTGGTCCACCGACGCGAATTGAAGCCCTACCTTGCGCGCGCGCTGGATTTTATGGCGAAGGCTGCCTAGGGATCTCGTAAGAGTCTTCCGCCTTTAGCCGCAAAGATCGCAAAGGCTACCGCTCGTTTCTCAGCTCAAGCAGCACCAACCCGTTGGCAGGAATTTGGATCGTAACCGACCGGTTCGTCAGGTCGTGTACTTCGGGGGCTGCAAGCTGCGCGGCTGCGCGCAGCTTCCGGATTTGCGCCTGGGTCGGATAGCGCGGAGCACCCATCGCCCGGTAGGCGCGCTGACTGTCTCCGTGATCGGGATCGATGCGAGAGACGTCGACTTGTGACGCAGCCTTCTGCCGAAAGACAAAAGTGGCGTCTTTCGGAGGGCCCTGGGCTCCGGGTGGAACCATGTTCCAGGCGGCGATCGCGAGCGTTCCATCCTTACGCCGGGTGACCAGGACGGAGTCGGAATCAAGGTCGAGGCGCTCATCTCCGAGTTTGTGGAGCAGGCGGAATGCGTTGTAGGACGGCTTGGGGATCCCGCCTGCCGCGATCAGGCCAAAGCCGCCGTAGAACGGCTCCTTGACCACGCCCTGTTCCTCAAAGACGTCAGAGAAGGTCCAGAACGACATCTCGTTCACCAGACCGTCGCATTGCCGGATCGTGTCGGCGATCCAGGGGCCCATGTAGGACGTGTCGGTGACTTCGGGTTCATTCATGTAGCTGGCGTTGAATTCGCTCCACACCAAGGGCAAGGCGGGCATGGACGAGGCCTTGATCTGCTCGTGCACTTTACGCACGGCGCGGCAGACCATGCGGTCGCGGGGGATGGTTTCGTGGGTACCGAGGACGTCCTCGGACTTGTCGTTCCCGTACACGTGCGAGGAAACAAAGTCAACGGGGACATGACTCTCGGCGCAATGGCGAATGAAGACATCGGCCCAGGCGGCCTGGGCGGTGGCCGGACCGCCCACGCGCAGGCGCGAGTTCACCGCTTTAATGGCGCGGGCAGTGTGGTCGTAGAGTTCGAAATAGGTGGCCTGCTTGGGATCGCCCGCCCAGAAGTCGAGGTTGGGCTCGTTCCAGACTTCGAAATACCACTGGGACACTTCGTCGATGCCGTACCGGTCAACCAGATGTTGCGCGAGGTGCGTGATCAGGCCGTCCCATTTGCCATAGTCTTTGGGCGGGGCCACCGTGGGCTTGTACCAGAACGGATGCAAGACAGGACTGGCGGCGAGCTTTTTCGGCATGAAGCTCAGTTCGACGAAGGCGCGAACACCGTTTTCCAACAGGCCGTCATAGACCTGGTCCACGTAAGAGAAGTTGTAGATCGGCTGTCCCTCAGCGTCCTCGTCATAGACGCCCATCTCATCGTGGAACAGCGCGTGGAAACGGACGTACTCCATCGCAGTGACCTGTTTGACTTCGCGCAAGTCGCGGCGGTAGCTGTCGCGCAGCGTGACGACCGCGCGCTCCGAGCCGAACACGTGCTCCCAGAAGTGGGGAAACGGGTGTGCGGGCGCGGATGAATCGATCACGACTGGCTGCGAAGTCTGCGCATGGACCAGGTCCGACAGAGAGGCTAGCAGAAAGCAGAGCAGTACAAGCAGAGCCGGGATGATCTTGTCGCGACGATACCCTGTGGCAGAGGGGCGAACTCTGAAGGGGCACGCGTCAGGACCGGGTAGACTGTATGCGGTTTGTAATTCCGCAGCATTCGTCGAGCTACATGCGGGGGATTGCGTTTGATATCTCATTGTGGGAATCGGTATCCGGGCTTCAGTTCACAGCGGTAGACCTTGGTGTGGTCGCGGTTGACTCTTGCGTTGCAGTTGGCCCAACTCAAGAACAGGTCTGGTCCAAGGGGAAAGATGATCGTTTCTCCGGCGATGTCCGCTTCCAGGCTCACGCCTTCGGCATCGGCCGGCAATGTGAAATTGAGTGCCGGGCCGAAGATCACCGGGTATGACTGATGGTCGATCTGGCTCTGCATAATGTGAATGACCTCGGCTTCCACCAGAAAAGTTGCTGTGTTGGACCAGTTGAGAGCTGACGCCGTGATCTTTTGGCTGGCTTTTGGAAACTGTTCATTCTCGATCTTCGTGAACGGACATGGCCCGGCGATGCAGGAAACCCGGGCATTCTGGAATTCGTTTCCCATGCCGGCGTCGAGCGAGGTGGAACCGATCGCGGCTTTCCATTTGTCGTCGGGCGAGCACGGAGAGCCTCCCGGACACGGGATGTTTCCGACATTTTCCACCTGAAAGGTTTTCACCGCACTACCGACATTCATCGTGCGGGTGGCCTTGATGGAGTATCGGACCCGGATATTGCTTACTACGACCGTGGGTCGATTGGGAACATCCGCCGTATTCCTGGGAAGGGGGACGAGGTGAGCAAGATAGAGTTTCCCATCAAACGGCTGTTCCATCTCGAGCGGCTGATACTTGGGATGCCGGAATTTCAGCGTGACCACCTGTCCTCTGCGCGGTCTTTTGCGCAACGTCAGGCGGAAAAACCCGGAATCATCGGACTTGATGGAAACATCGGCCGAACCATTCGTCGTACTGATTTCCACATCCGCGATAGGCAATTGCTTTCTGGGATCGGTGTCTTGCACGGTAACCGCGCCCGTGATGGTGGCCGGCTCTTGCAGGCGGCGGTGATGAAGGAAGATTGCGACGCCGCTCAGAACAAGCGCGCTGGCCAGCACACCCAAGGTTGCGATTTTTCTACCCTTGGTCATCAGATTTCCAGATGTTTAGGGGAGATGGTACCTGAACGGCCGGCGATGTGCACCCGGCGGGAAACTGATCTATGAATTTTGCGATCGGTCCAAATCGTTTAAGATCGGTGCTACTCAAAGATGAAAGCTACCCGCGACAAGGGGACTTCCCGCCGCGATTTTGTGAAACAGATCCTGGGAGCGGGCACCTGTCTGCCGCTCGCCCAACTGGCGTTTGCTCTCTCCAGTCCCGAGCAGCAAGGTTCGACGAGCGCCGTAGGGCCAGACGCGCTCTCACCCCAAGACCACCAGTTCCTGAACGATCTGGAGAAAGCCAACTTCGAGTTTTTTTGGGAACAGGCGAATCCAAAGACCGGCTTGGTCAAGGATCGATGTAATGCACGCACCAGTGATGCCGGAATCGTCGGCAGCATCGCGGCTACTGGTTTCGGGTTGACGGCACTGTGTATCGGCGACAAGCGTGGGTTCGTTCCGCGGGCATGGGCGCAGGAACGGGTCGTGACGACTCTGCGAGCGCTTTGGGGAAAGCTCCCGAACCACCGTGGGTTTTTCTACCATTGGGCCAATATCAATACTGGGGAACGAGTCTGGGACGCCGAAGTATCTTCGGTCGACACCACCATCTTGCTGTGCGGCGTTTTGGCTTGCCGGGAATATTTTCAGGATGCGGAGGTTGACGCCCTGGCCGGTGCCATCTTCGATCGGGTGGAGTGGACCTGGCTATCGGAAGACACCGCCCTGTTGCCGCACGGATGGACACCGGAGATCGGATTCCTTCCTTATCGCTGGGACAACTACAGCGAGTTGATGATGATGTACCTGCTGGGGTTAGGATCTACCGCTTACCCGCTGCGCGACGACACTTGGACTGCTTGGAAGAGGCTGAAGTTCGAATACGACGGCCTGCGATACATCGGGTCATTTGCGCCGCTGTTTGTCCATCAGTACTCGCAGGCCTGGTTTGATTTCCGCCGCAGAAGGGACAAGTATGCGGACTATTTTCAGAACTCGATTACCGCCACCGACGTCCACCGGCGGTTTTGCCTGGAGCTGGGCAAGCAATTTCCGACCTACAGCGATGATTTGTGGGGCATCACCGCCTCAGACTCTTCGAGCGGTTATGTAATCTGGGGTGGCCCCCCAGCGGTGGGGCCGATTGATGGCACGGTAGCCCCCAGCGCGGCGGGTGGATCGTTACCGTTTTTGCCGCAACCGGTGATGCGTGTGCTGCGGACCATCAAGGATCACTACCCGTTTGCCTGGACCAAGTACGGCTTTGTGAACGCCTTCAACCCACTCACCAGCTGGTACGACACCGATGTGATCGGAATTGATACCGGAATCACCATGCTGATGGCTGAAAATGTGCGCAGCGGATTTGTTTGGAATACCTTCATGAAAAGCCCCGAAGCACGGCGCGGGATGGAGCGGGCGGGGTTCAAGAAATACTGACTTGATGGCGCGCGACTGGCAACGACTGCCCATCTTGCTGAACCTTCTTTCCTACACAGTGCATTTATTTCCGAGGCCGAACCGGTCTTGGGCTGGGGCGATTCTTTGGAGGGCGACCGAGTCCGACTGAGCTCCTCAGATCCCGGCCTCCCGTAACGCTAACATTTAAAAGCATATACTTACTTCTGCCGGACAAGCGTGCGGTCTGCGGGCCATCCTCAGATCATATCGTCAGTTGAAACGTGAATCGGAACTAGAAATGAAATACCGCAAGCTGGTGCTTGGACAACGGAACGGGAAATAATATCCTCGGGAGCAAGCCTTCTTTTGGCCTGCTCAAACCCCCAGAGCCCTGTTTGGCATCTTTAGGTCAACGCATTTCTTAGGAACACGAGAATGGCTGAGCCGGAAAAATTCTGGAAGAGCTGGCGGGAGCGTCTCTCCGCGCTTCGCAATGTGCCGCCGGTTCTGCGGATCGTCTGGCAATCCGGGCCTGTCGTGGTCACCTTAGGGCTGATCTTCCGGCTGATTACCTCGCTCTTGCCGATTGCGGCTCTCTGGATCACCAAACTCATCATCGACGGCATCGTCCATGCCATTTCGAGCCACCAGCCGGTGCCTTCCTCTCTGTGGTGGCTGGTCGCGGTCGAATTTGGCATTGCCATCTTCGGCACTGTCCTCAACCGGGTGGTTGATTTTCTGGACGCTTTGCTGGCGGACAAATACACCCGCTACGTCAGCATCGAGGTCATGCTACACGCGGCCGGACTGGATCTGATCGCGTACGAGGACCCGGTTTTCTATGACCGGCTGGACCGGGCGCGGGTTCAAGCCACCGACCGGCTAGGCATGATTCAGTCCATCGGGCGACTGGTGCAGCAGATGATTACAGCTGCCTCTCTGTCGGTTGCCATCCTCCTGTTCTCGCCAGGGCTCTTGCTGCTGTTGATTGCCGGCATTATCCCGGCATTTCTTGGAGAAAGCCACTTCGCATTTCTTGGATATGCGCGAAACTTCCGCCAGACCCCCATTCGCAGGGAACTCGACTACCTGCGCATACTGGGAGGAAGCCGGGAAGCGGCAAAGGAGCTCAAGCTCTTTGGACTGAAGGATTTCCTCATCGAGCGGTTCACTCGTCTTTCCGATCTGATCTATCGCGAGAACGTCGATCTGGCCCGGCGCCGGCTGATTGCAGGGTCTATCCTGTCCATGATCGGGACCGCCGGTTACTACTCGGCCTATGTATATGTCATCTGGCGGACGGTCACGGGCTCACTGACCATCGGCGAGCTGACTTTCTTAACCGGCGCCATTGTGCAGGCGAGCGGGAATATCCAACAGATCTTCTCGACCCTGTCTAGCATTGCGGACCAGGCACTGTTTCTCACGGACCTGTTGGCCTTCTTTGAAATGCGGCCGACCATCCGTTCCAAGCCAAACGCTTTGCCGGCTCCGCGGCCGATTACGCGGGGATTCGAATTCCGCAATGTGTCATTCCGATATCCGGGAGCGTCGCGACTGGTGCTCAACGGCCTTAATGTGAACCTGCACGCCGGGGAGCGGGTCGCCCTGGTTGGGGAAAACGGTGAAGGCAAGACGACCCTGGTCAAGCTGATGACACGACTTTACGATCCGGTCGAGGGGCAGGTATTGCTCGATGGCGTCGACCTTCGCGAATACAGCCTTGAGGATCTCTACCGTGAGATCGGTGTCATCTTCCAGGATTTCATGCGGTACGAGATGACGGCACGGGAAAACATAGCCGTCGGGCGGATCCATGAGATCGACAACCTGCCGCTTCTGCAGGTCGCCGCCGACAAGAGCATGGCCGACGAGGTGATCGGAAAGCTTCCTCGAGAGTACGAGCAGATGCTGGGACGCCGCTTTGAGAACGGAGTGGATCTGTCGGGCGGAGAGTGGCAGAAAGTAGCGCTGGCGCGTGCCTACCTTCGCGACGCGCAGGTTCTGATTCTCGACGAACCCACAGCCGCCCTCGACGCCCGCAGCGAGTTTGAGGTCTTCCAGCGATTCGCCGAGCTCACTGCTGGGAAAACCGCTCTGTTCATTTCTCACCGCTTCTCTACGGTGCGCATGGCACAACGCATTCTGGTGTTGGAGAAGGGCCGGATCGCCGAGGACGGCAGCCACGAGCAGCTTTTTTGTCTCGGAGGCCGTTACGCGGAAATGTTCGAAATGCAGGCAGCCAGTTATCGCTAGGAAGGCGAAAAGAGTTCAACGACCATCATGCCGCAGAACCGACATCTAAAAGTCATGAGCGCGGACACCGAGGACCTGCCCCAGGCCGCTCCCGAATTCTGCGGTCCTCAAGCGGTGCGCGAGAAAGCAGCGGAACTCGCGCGCACCTTGCGGTGGCTGCCGAACTCGCCGGCCTCGCGCATATTTGCGGAACGCTGTTCCCTGGTGGCCCGAGCCTTCAGGCCGATCTTTGCAGCGCTGGACGCGCCGCCGCCGAAGGTCCCGATCGCAGACGACTTTCGCTGGCTTTATGACAATGGCCGGCTCTTGTCCACGGAAGTTCACAGTACAGCGAGAACTCTCGTCTCTCGCGGCAAGACACCTCATGTGCGCACCTTGCTGGATGTGATCATGCCCCGGTCACTCGCGCTCGCGGAGGGGTTTCTCGAAGCCGTTTCCTACGAGTTCAGCGAGCAAGCCTTCACTTCGTTTGTGGAGGAGTTCCAGCGGAGCACGGTGCTCAAGGTTAGCGAACTTTGGACGCTGGTCTCGGCCGTGAAGCTCATCCTTTTGGAGCAGATCGCGACCCGAAGCAAGGGCCTGCTGCATAACCCCGGCGCGGATTCGACGGGAGTTGCGATTTGCGTGCGCAGTCTTCGGAAGGTTGGAGAAGCGCCGTGGCGGGATGTGCTCGAGCCGCTCATGGTGATCGATCAGATCTTGCGGCAGGACCCCGAGGATTGCTATTCCGGCATGGATCGCGAGAGCCGCGATCTATATCGAAAAAAGCTGACGAACATCGCAGATCACTCTGACTTCAGCGAGCCGGAGGTCGCCCGTGAGGCGCTTGCCCTGGCCGAGTCTGCCCGTCTCCGGCGCCATCCCGACCCGCGCACTCACCGGCGGGAATCTCAGGTTGGGTTTTACCTCATCGACAAGGGAGTCTCGCTGCTTCACCGCAAAGTTGGTTTCAGGCCGCCCCTAGTCCAGAAAATTCAGGGATGGTTGCGCAGGAATCCCGATGAACTCTACCTGGTAGGCATCGAGATATTGACCCTGGTCATCATCGCCGCAGCAGTCCTGTTTCTCACCGACTCCTCCACTTCACCGGAGCTCATTCTGTTTTCCATGCTGATGTTGTTGTTGACGAGTTCCGAAAGTGCGGTGCAGCTGATCAATCACTTGGTCACATCGGTGCTGCCGTCAGAGATTCTGCCCAAACTTGATTTTTCCGGAGGAGTTCCCGACGACTGCGTCACCATGGTCGCGGTTCCCACCCTGCTTCTGGGGGAAGGGCAGGTGCGAGACCTGGTGGAGAGCCTGGAAGTACGCTTCCTTGGCAATCATGATCCGAATATTTGTTTTGCTCTGCTCACCGATTTGCCTGATACACGAGAGCCAGCACGAGAAGACAGTCCGCTGGTCACGTTATGCGGGGACCTGATCCGCGAGTTGAATGAGAAATACGCCAGTCAGGGGATGAGCTCGTTTTTCCTGTTTCACCGCCACCGGGTTTACAACCCACGCGAGAGATCGTGGATGGGGTGGGAGAGAAAACGCGGCAAATTGCTCGACCTCAACAAGCTGCTGCGTGGGCAACACGACAGCTTTCCCCTGAAGGTAGGGGATCTTTCCGTTCTTCCCCGCGTCCGTTTCGTGATGACGCTCGACGCCGATACCGAGCTGCCGCGCGGCACAGCGTGCCGCATGATCGGAGCTTTGGCGCATCCCCTGAACCAGGCCGTGGTCGACCCTGAAAAGAAGATCGTTGTCGCCGGATACGGCATTCTGCAACCGCGGGTTGGAATCAGCGTGCAGAGCACAGCCCGTTCCCGGCTGGCCGCCATCTACGCGGGTGAAACCGGCTTGGATATCTATACGCGCGCCGTTTCCGATGCCTATCAGGACCTGTACGGAGAGGGCATCTTCACGGGCAAGGGTATCTATGAAGTGGATATCGTTCATCGTGTTCTGGACCGGAGGTTTCCGGACAATGCGCTCCTGAGTCACGACCTGATCGAAGGCGCGTATGCGCGCGCCGGGCTGGTGAGTGACATCGAAATCATTGAGGATTACCCGTCCCACTACAACGCCTACAATCGCCGCAAGCACCGCTGGTTGCGGGGCGACTGGCAAATCGCCGGGTGGTTGCTTCCGCGCGTGCCGACGGGGTCGGCGGAACGGGTCCCCAATCCCATTTCGTTCGTTTCGCGGTGGAAGATTTTCGACAACCTGCGTCGAAGCCTGGTGGAACCTTCTACCTTCCTGCTGCTGGTGGCCGGTTGGTTCCTCGGCCGGCGGCCGTGGCAGTGGACTCTCGCCACCATTTGTATTTTGTTCTTACCCACGTGGTTCCGGCTCGCCTTCAACCTGGTGCGGGCTATCGTTGATTTCAATTCGACCGTGGCTCGGGAGGCCCTCAGCGACTTTTACACTGCCAACGTCACCATCTTCTTCACGCTGATCTTCCTGGCGCATCAGACCATGCTTTCGCTGGATGCAGTGGTGCGGGCGCTGCTTCGGCGCTTGGTCACTCACCGCCGGCTGCTCGAGTGGGAGACAGCGGCCGAAGCGGATCTGAATCTTCGGAGGCACACGCCGGTAGAGGTGTATCTCAACTGGGTGCCGTTGCTCTCGATCGGGCTGGGGCTTTTGGTCTGGGCAGCACGGCGCCAGGCGCTTCCGGCCGCGCTGCCCGTCTTGTTGCTCTGGGCGTGCAGCAAACCGGTCTCGGCTTGGCTGAATCGGCCTCCGGCGGCGGCCCGACACCGCACCTCGGCGAAGGACCTGGCCTTTCTCAGGCGCGCGGCTCTACAAACCTGGAGGTATTTCGCCGAGTTCAGCACGGCAGAGCACAACTGGCTGATTCCGGACAATGTTCAGGAAGAACCACCGGCAATTGCGGCCCGCGTGTCGCCCACGAATATCGGGATGCTGCTCAACGCTCGCCAGGTGGCATGCGAATTCGGGTATCTGACGGTGCCGGAATTTTGCGAGCAGACCTCAAGAACTCTGGCGACGGTGTCGAGCCTGAAAAAGCATCGCGGACACGCGCTGAATTGGTATGACACGCGCAGCCTTGAACCGCTGGCCCCGCTTCTTGTTTCTTCCGTGGACAGTGGCAACGTGCTGGCCTCGCTGTGGACGTTGCAACAAGGCTGCCTGGCGAGGCTGCGCCAGCCGGTGTTGCAGCCGTGTTTGTCGGAGGGCTTCCTGGACTTTCTCCGGATTCTGACGGAGGCGCGTGCGATTCCGCGAAAGCTTCTCCACAGATTTGAAAAGCAGCACGCCACGAACAACGGGCTGCAATCGATGCTCAGCGTACCCGAAACAGCCTTTGAACAGACCACCCAAGGCCCCGGCCAGAGCAGACTCGCCCGCCAGGCAGCATGGTTTGCAGCGGAGGCCAAGTCGCGGCTGCGTAACATACAACAGACGGCGAGCGAATATGCTCCCTGGTATTTGCCCAAATTTGCAGACCTGCGCGACGACCCCACTCTCAACCTCCCAGTGATGGCGAGCATCGCTCTCGAACAATTGCCGGAATTCATCAACAAGCTTGTCAACAAGTTGAATTGGGCCGTCCAGTCGATGCCCCAAGACCAGCGAATTTTGCACGAGCGCTTTCGCGACCAGCTTCTTACAGCGCAGGAAAACGTAGCCCGGCTGATCGCGCACCTGCGAACGATTGCGGCTCAGGCCGGCAAGCTCGCTGACGAAATGGACTTCAAGTTTCTGCTCAATGGCCATCGAAAGCTGGTATCGGTCGGCTTCGACACCGAACAAGACCATCTTCACGATGCCTGTTATGACCTGCTGGCAACCGAATCTCGCACCGCGGTCTTTGTCGCCATTGCAAAGGAAGACGTCCCGCAAGAAAGCTGGTTCCTCCTTGGCCGGGCACATACCCTGGACGGCGGACGGCCGGTTTTGTTGTCGTGGACCGGAACGATGTTTGAGTATCTGATGCCCTCACTCTGGATGCGTTCTTACTCCAATACTCTCCTGGAACGTTCGCGGGCTGCCGTCGTGCGCTCGCAGCAGATATACGCTGAGCGAAAAGGTGTTCCCTGGGGTATTTCCGAATCGGCCTATCACAAACTGGACGAGTGCGGGAACTATCAGTACTCGGCGTTCGGCCTTCCCCATCTGGCGCTGCGCAAGCCCGAGAATAATGCGCTGGTCATCTCGCCGTATTCGACATTTCTCGCGCTGAATGAGGATCCAGCGGGAGCGGTCAGGAATCTGCGTCGTATGGCGGATATGGGGTGGTTCGGAAGTTATGGCTTCTACGAAGCGGCGGATTTTACTTCCGGGCGGCGCAGGTTCTGGCAACGTCGCTATCAACTGGTGCGGTGCTGGATGGTCCACCACCAAGGAATGAGTCTGTTGGCACTGGCGAATTTTCTTCGCGATGACGTGGTACAAGAGTGGTTTCACGCGGAACGGCGTGTGCAGGCGACCGAGTTGCTCTTGCACGAAAAACCGGTTGCGCACGTGCGGCGACGGGATCTGCCCCGGCGGCTGGCCGTGGCTTAAGCACAAGACCGAAAACAGGCCTTGCTCTAGGTGTCGAAAATGGCTCGTGTCGCAGGATACACACGCCGGTAAGCTGCGTAGGCGGTATTCATCACCTCGGTCACCGCCGATTGCGGCGCGGTTCTTTGGGCAACACGGACGATCGAATCGCACGCATCATCCACGGTTGGCCAGATCCTGGCTCCAACTCCAGCGAGCATCGCAGCTCCGTAAGCGGCGCCCTCTTCGGCCTCCACCACTTCGACCTGGCGCCCATAGACATCAGCCTGAATCTGGCGCCAGAGTTGGGATCGCGCACCGCCGCCGCCCAGCCGGATTCCTTTCACCGGCACCGGCATCTCTTCGAAAATTGTGAGGGTATCGCGCATACTGAAAGCGACTCCTTCCAGGATGGCTCGAATCACGTGGGCGCGCGTGTGCGAGGCTGTGATTCCGATGAGCGCTCCACGGGCATTGGCGTCGAGATGAGGGGTGCGCTCGCCCATGAGATACGGCGTCCACAGAAGCCCTTCGCAGCCCGGAGGCGCGGTCGCGGCTTCATCAGTCAGACGCTCATAGGGATCGCGTCCGTCGTCCACACCCGCGCCAAATTGGTCTCGGAACCAGCGGAGCGAGAGTCCGGCGGCCTGCGTGACTCCCATGACATGCCATCTTCCCGGTACAGCGTGGCAGAACGTATGCAGACGACCTTTGGCGTCGAGGGCAGGGCGATCGGTGGACGCGAACACGACGCCCGAGGTGCCAATGGTCGCACTCACCGCCCCGGCGGCGACAATCCCCATTCCGGTCGCGCCTGCTGCCTGATCGCCGGCGCCGGCTACCACCGGAGTGCCAATCTTCAGTCCCGTGGCAGCTGCTCCCTCGACGGAAACCTTGCCACACACATCGGGAGACTCGTACAACGCAGGCAGCAACCGGTCGTCAATTTCCGCGGCCTGTAAGACCTCACGGGACCAGCGGCGATGGGCGACATCGAGCATCAGCGTGCCCGAGGCGTCGGACATGTCGATAGCTCGATCACCCGTCAGACGGAAGCGGACGTAGTCTTTGGGCAGCATCACCGAGCGTACCCGCTTCCAGTTTTCAGGCTCGTTGTTGCGCACCCAGAGAAATTTCGTGAGAGTGAAATTCGGCAGGGCCGGGTTGCAGGTGAGCTGAATCAGCCGCTCAGCGCCGATTTTCGAGGTGAGTTCGCGGCACTGCGGCTCGGTGCGGACGTCGCACCAGATCAAGGCCGGGCGCACTACCCGCGCCTGTTCATCGAGCATCACCGCGCCATGCATTTGACCGGAGAAACCAACGCAAGCGACGGCGTCTCCGGCTAGACACGATTTGGCCAACGCGTGACGGACGGCCAAGCCACAGGCCCGCCACCAATCCTCAGGACGCTGTTCTGCCCAGCCAATCTTAGGGGAACGAAAAGGCTCGTGCTCCGCCGTTGCGGAGGAGATCACCCGGCCCTGCTCATCGATAATGAGCGCCCGGGTACCACCGGTGCCAACATCGATTCCGAGTACGTAAATGCGGGACCTCCCGGGTCAGTCTGTAACACGCTGCGCAGCCCGTTTGGTGGCAGGCGTTGTGGAAATCAGGCTCGTCGCTTCGCGGTGGATTCCCGCACTACCAGTTCCGGCTCGATGGCAATTTCACTGGGATAGTCCCCGTCGCCTTCAATGCGTTCGAGCAGAGTCTGGGCGGCGATATTGCCCATGCGGGTCAGGGGCTGCCGCACCGTTGTCAGACTGGGAGTGTTGTAGGCCGCGCCCTGGATGTCGTCAAACCCCACCACGGAGACGTCCTGGGGAACGCGTACGCCCTCCTCCTGAAACGCTCGGATGGCGCCGATCGCCGAGAGGTCGTTGTAGGCGAACAGGGCCGTGAAGGGGACCTTGCGCTCAAGAAGTTTCTTGGCGTACGGGTAGCCGACCTGCGGGGTGGGATCGTCAATGTCGATTTGCACGGTGAGTTCGGGCTTGACCGGAATGCCCAATTCTTGTGCGACCTGGCAGTTCGCCCTCCACCGGTCTTCGGAGTCCGAACTGTCCGGCTGACCTTTCATGAAGGCGATCTCCTGGTGTCCCAAATCCTGCAGATGCGACAGCGCGATTCGCGCGGCGCGATGATGATCCAACACGATGTTGGTCACGCCAGCAAAAGACCTGTGGCCCGCGACAGCGACGGTTGGAAGGGGAGGGGCTTCGCGCAACAGCATATCGACGGTGATGAAGCCCTCGACGCCGCGCTCGAGGAGAATCTGAGCATAGCGATCCAGGAGTTCGGGATTATGCCGGTGCACCACGGTGAGGAAGAAATAGTTCTTCTGCCGGAGATACTGCTCGATGCCGCTGATGACCAGCGATCCGTACGCGTCGCCGATTTCCTCGACGATCACACCGATGGTGTAGGTACGCTTCTTGCGCAGGGATTGCGCAAAAAAATTCGGCCGGTACTTCAACTCGCGCGCGGCTTCGAGGACACGGTTCTTGGTGTGCTGCGGAATGGAGCGAGACGAAGGAGCATTGTTCAGGACCGCCGAGACCGTGCCGGGGGTCAGCCCGACGTGCTCGGCGACCGCCTTCAAAGTGACGACAGACGATTTCTTGGCCCTGGGTTTCCTATCCTTCATGCGGCTCTTGTTTGGTTCTCCGGCGCTCGACACAAGCCTGCGCCAATGCGCTACAGGCGTCGAATTCTACACGAAAGCGAAGAGGGCGAACCCCGCCAAATTACGGGGCGGGCGGGTTCTGCCCCGGTGGCGGGGGCGGCGGCGCAAACCGGGCCGCGTCGATGGGGACATTCTGTTCGACTTTATCCACCCGGATCGTGAAGCGACCGCTCGGGCGCGCAATGGTCCACTGGTAGGGGATCTTCACCCCGCCAGCGTCGCGGTAATCCGCATAGTCCACCTGCGTCGGGTTCAAACCGAGAGCGGAGTCCCCGTACCGGACCATCCGGACCAGGAGACCCGATTTGTCGAAATAGAGCTTCACCGGCGGCTTGCCCTGGCGGAGTGCGCGTACCACGGTGAGGTCCTGGCCGCCGATTTTCTCGGAGGACGCGACGTGCAGCTCGCTGAATATTTCCTTCACGTGGACGGGGAAGTAGAGGTCGGCGTCGAGGCGGGCGGCGTCGATTTCGGAGGGGCCCATCGGCCGCGACGGCCGTCCGGGATTGCCCAGCCACCCGCCGTGGCCATCGAAGGCGGTGATATTGTCGCCACCGGGCAGATGCAGGATCGAGACCCGTTTATCCGGAGCCTGGGCGTAGATCTCGATTGGAATTTGCCTGCCACCCATGGTCGCATTGCCCTTCTCCACCCGGCTCGAAACTTTTTGGACCGCGTTCGCGCCCCCCACGGCGGCCAGATACTTTTCCAGTATTGGGTCGACGGGTTGGCTGGCATCCGTTGATTGGTCCGGCGACCCACCTTGCTCACCGCGTTCCATGGCCGCGGCCTCAGGTGCCTGGTCCTCGCTGGCAATCACCGGAATGCTCACTGGATGAGGGCTGCCGCGATGGCAGGTGTTACACGTCACTTCGCGATGGCTCTCGAAATCATCCTGGTTGATCGCGAACATCATCTGGATCATCTTGCGGGCGGCCTCTTTCGGCTTTTTATCGTCCTTTTCAAACGCTCGTTCCACGTGGCAGAACTCGCACTCCACCCCCAGGGATGCGGAAATGAACTGCATCGAGGGAATCAGTTGGTCGGCGGGCAGGCCCTTCAGGACCTTGATGTTCTTGAACGCCTGTTCCGTCGTCTTGGGCTCTGCCGAGGACGGCGCATTTTGCGCCTGGGCGGGCGCACCGGTGCCGAGCGCCAGCAGAATCACCACCGCGGCCACCGCCTGAACTGCCGAAACTCGAATAGATCCCGTGCTCTGTTTCATGTAGGCCGTTCCTGTTCGATCGAAGTGCGAAGTTTAGCAGACTGATTATCTTTCCTGCTCGTGCGCCGGTCGGGTGGGCGCATTCGCTGGGGGCAGGGGAATCTTGCTCTCGATTCCTTTACCCTCCACGATTGTGTAAATGAAGTCGGCGGGGACGTCGCGAACAGCTTCGCTTTCTCCGTTAGGCCAGCGCACCGTGACCTCGTCGATCTTCTGGTTTGTCTCCAGTCCGAAATGGAGCCGGAGATCGTTCTGTGAGATGTAACTGGAGCCACCTTTCACCTCGCTGAATTGCGTCAGTTTGCCCGCGCGGACCGTTACGCGGGCTCCGATTGCGAGCCGGTTGCTCCTGGTTCCCAACAACTTGAAGAGCACGCGATGGTTGCCGTTCTGACAGTGATTGAGCAGCAACGAGGGCGGCTCACCCACGTTGAGGGTCACCACGTCCACGCAACCATCGTTGTTGATGTCCCCAAAGGCGGCGCCGCGTCGAGACCGGAGTGGGACATCCTGCAAGCCAACGGAAGCCGCAACTTCCTCGAATGTTCCGTTGCGTCTGTTTTTGAACAGCAGGATGGGTTGTTTGAAATGGGCGGCGTTGGGAATGGTGTCGACTTGCGGGTAGACATGCCCGTTCGCCACGAAAATGTCGAGCCAGCCGCTGTTATCCATGTCAAAGAAGCCGGCGCCCCAGCCTACGTACGAATGACTGGGTGGTGCGATTTGCGTATTCCAACTGACATCGGAGAATCCATCGGCGCCGTTGTTGCGGTAGAGCGTGTCGGACTGATCCACGAATTCAGTCACGAAGATATCCAGGCGACCATCGTGGTCGTAGTCCCCCATATCGACGCCCATCGAGCCCAGTTCCTGGCCGTCGCCGCTGAGGTCGGCTCCCATCATAAGCCCGACCTCCTCGAAGGTGCCGTCGTGCTTGTTGCGATAGAGATAGTTGGGGCCAGCATCGTTGGCCACGTACAGATCGGGCCAGCCGTCGTTGTCGAAGTCCCCCCAAACCACCCCCATGCCGTAGTAGTGATGCGGATCGTCGACCCCGGCTTTCTTGGAAACGTCTTCGAAAGTGCCGTCGCCGCGGTTGTGGAAGAGAAAGTCCGACTCTCCCGGCATGCCCCAGGGGCCGCACTGCACCAGCACTCCTCGAAAGCGGCAGAATTTTTCGTCGCTGCCGAGCTCAGGAAGCTTGTTCATGTCGACGTGCACATAGCGCGAGACGAACAAATCCACCTGGCCATCGCGGTCAAAGTCACCCCAGGCCGCCCCCAGGCTCAGTCCTCCCACAGCGACCCCTGCCTTTTCCGTCACGTCTTCAAACCTGCAATTGCCCAGGTTGTGATAGAGCGCGTTCCCGTTGTAGCCCGTCACGTAGATGTCGGGAAGACCGTCATTGTCATAGTCCGCGACGGCGACGCCCATGCCCCACCCTTTGCGAGTCAACCCCGCCTGCTTCGTGATGTCGGAGAACTTGAGATCAGCGTCCTGGCGGTAAAGGGTCACCATGGGATCGCCACCCTGTTTGCGGTAGTGGTCGACGTTCGATCCGTTGACCACGATGATGTCCAGTTTGCCGTCGTTGTTGCAATCAATCAGGCCGATGCCTCCGCTCACCGACTCGATGATGTAGCGCTTATCGGGAGAGGAAATGTGGGGCACGGTGAGACCAGCTCGCGGGGCAATGTCTTCGAAATGGGGTAGGGGACGGGGAGCCGCCTGTTCTCCGGGGACGGATTTCTGGGCGGTTGGACCTGGTGCAGATTGCGCAAATGCAAGAGATGCCGAGAGAAAGCCCAGAAGAAGGTGGGTACGCATAGGACTCGAAGTCCCCGATTATAGCCCACGCGGCTCCTGCTTCTGCCGCCCCCGCGCGGCAGTTCCCGGGGCGAAAGTGGCCAGTCCATCGAATAATTTGACTAGTAGAAAAACGATTTTGCTGGCAGAATAGCCTCCCGCGCAGAACTCGAGATCCAGAAGCGGTTTCTTCGACCATCGGCCCCCGGTTTGTTTGGAGGAAGCATGATGCAGTGGATTCACAAAAGCGCGCTGTTCCTGGTGCTACTCCTGGGTGTGCCCTGGTCCTGGGGTGGTGATGCGATCCCAAAGGCGGCGTGGCGGCGGCCGATCGGTCAGCCGTTGGCGAATGCCGGCACCAGGAAGCCCGCCCTCCCTGACTTGATCGACGATGGCTACTGGCAAGGCGCTCCCGTGGGCGGTTTTGGCGCAGGCACTTTTTCGCGCAGCTATCGAGGAGACTTCTCCCGCTGGCACGTGAAGACCGGCGCCCATAAGTACGAGGCGGTCGACGTCAATCAGTTTGCCATGTACCAAAAGGTCGAAGGCGCATCGCAAGCTGTCGCCCAGGTGCTCACGGCGAGCCATCCGAGCGGCACCGGTTTGAGCAGCTGGAAATGGGACTATCCGGTCGGCGCGGGTGACTATTACTCGCTCTACCCGAAATCCTGGTACGACTACTGCTGGGACAAGTTCCCGGCTCACGTGACGCTCGAACAGCTCTCCCCCATCCTCCCCGACAACTACAAAGAAACGAGCTATCCGGTTGCCGTCTATCGCTGGCATGCCGAGAATCCAACCGACCACGCCGTCACCGTCTCGGTGCTGCTTTCCTGGGCCAACATGCTGGGCTGGTTTCGAAACTTCAACCACGATTTCACCGGGCGTATGAGCTACGGCAACCGCAATCGATTTCAGAGCGAGCCGCAAGGCGTCGACGGCACGATGAAAGGCATTGTCCTCGACCGCAACCGCAGCGGCTCAGTCCAGGACGAGTGGGATGGCCAGTTCGTCATCGCGGCTCTTGAATCCCCGGGTCTCGAGGTAACCTACCAGTCCAGCTTCGACCCACAAAGCGACGGCAGCGCGGTTTGGAAGCCGTTCGCAGAGGACGGAAGACTCACCAACAACGGGCAGGACTGGGTGAGCAGTGGCGAGGACATCGCGGGGGCGATCGCCGTGCGCTTCACGCTGAAGCCCGGGGAGAGGCGAGTGCTTCCGATGGTCATCGCGTGGGATCTCCCGATCGTGGAGTTCGGCTCTGGAAGAAAGTGGTACCGCCACTACACCGACTTCTATGGCACGACGGGCACGCATGGGTGGGATATCGCCCGCGATGGACTGCACAACGCTGCGAAATGGAGCGACGCCATTGATGCCTGGCAAGCAGCATACATCAATGATGAAAGCAAGCCGCTCTGGTATCGCGGGGCCCTGTTCAACGAAATGTATATCCTGGCGGACGGAGGCTCGTTCTGGGGACGCCCGGTCGGCTCCGATCCAAAGATTCCGAACACGTTTGCTTTCATGGAGTGCTTCGACTACCCGTTCTATGCGACCCTGGATGTGCGCTTCTACGGCTCGATGCCGCTGGCGAAGTTCTGGCCCGAGATCGACAAACAGGAGCTCCGCCAGTTTGCCGATACGGTTCCGCAAGACTTGACCGACAAGTACATGTGGCTGTGGAAGTCGCAGCAGTCTGGGATCCCCGCCTATCGCGAACGCAAGTCCAAAGGAGCGGTTCCGCACGACCTGGGCGTGCCTGAAGAGGATCCGTTTTTCCAGGTCAACCAGTTCAGCTGGCAGAACACGAATGGCTGGAAGGACCTGAACAGCAAGTTTGTCCTGATGATTTGGCGCGATTATGTGTTTAGTGGTCGCCGGGACAAGCCGTTCCTGCAATACACCTGGCCCGCCGTGCAGGAGGCGCTGGAATACCTGCGCCAGTTTGACCGTGACGGCGACGGCATCCCCGAAAACGATGGCTACCCCGATCAGACCTACGATGTCTGGGTAGTGCGCGGAGAGAGCGCATACTGCGGAAGCTTGTGGCTGGCCGCTCTGCGCGCCGCGCAGGAGATCGCCGACGCTCTCGGCAACCAGTCAGCATCGGTCAAATACAAAGACCTGTTCACGAAAAGCCAAGCCAGCTACATCAAGAAGCTCTGGAACGGGAGTTACTTCCGCTACGACACGCTGAGTGAGTATCGGGACAACATCCAGGCCGATCAACTGGCCGGTCAGTGGTATGCCAACATGACCGGTCTCGGCGACCTGGTCCCGCGCGAGATGCAGCGCAGTTCGCTCAAGAAGATTTTTGACTTCAACGTGATGAAGTTTGGCAAGGGGGAAATGGGCGCGGTCAATGGCATGGGGGCCGACGGCAGCGTCATCACGACGAACGAGCAAGTCCAGGAAGTTTGGGCTGGCACCACTTTCGGGCTGGCCGCCCTCATGCTCAGCGACGGCATGAAAGACGAGGCGTATCACACCGCTTGGGGCGTATACCACGTGACCTACGAAACCAAAGGGTATTGGTTCCGAACGCCTGAAGCCTACGATTTAACCGGCAATTATCGCGCTTCCATGTACATGCGGCCTGCTGCGATCTGGGCCATGGAGATGACACAGCCGCCGGTGAGTGGTGGGGTGGAGTCCGCGGCGAAGGCACATTAGCTACGGGCAGCTCCGCTCTGAGGACTTCCCTAGAGAGACCCAAATCTCACCGATCACCCCCGGGAGCGCAAATCGTTCCGCCAATTGGACATGTCCTTCATCCAGCCATGACTGGACTACCGTGTCCCCCGTCTCCACCTCCGTAACTTGCTGCAAGGATTACCACCTACTAGCCTTAAGCGGATGGCTCTCCGCGCCCTTCTATTCTCGTCAGACGGGACCACTACGTCGATGCTTTGCCAGGTTCTTACGGACCTGGGAATTGAGGCAGAGATCTGCTCTGAGATCCTCGTGGCGGTGGGCCGGGTCTCGAAGGAGAACTACGACACCATCCTGGTCGACTGGGATCAGGAGGCCGACGCGACCTCTCTGCTGAAGACGATCCGCGAGCAAAAAACCGCAAGCCAGGCCCTGAATCTGGCGCTAGTGCAAAACGATAAGGATGTTGGGCGCGCTTTGCAGCATGGCGCTAATTCCATCATCAAGAAGCCGGTGGATATGCGGCAGGCTCACGACACATTGTCGACTGCCCGCGATTTGATCCTCTCGCGCCGGGCAGAACAGAAGGACAAAGAAACCCGGGCCGCGGCGTTACAGGCAGAAGCAGCCGCTGTCGCCGCCGAGTTTCCCGATGGCGACGAGGCGCCCGCGCAGAAGACAGGGTTTATCGCTCAGACTGCGCCCAAGAGCGCGTTCGAGGTGGAGGAACTCACCGAAAAGCATACCCTTGCGAGCGAGCCCAAACCAGTTTGGCGGGTCAGTCAAAAGCTGGCATCCCCCAACCATTATGCCAGCGACGCTGCCGAGCCAGGTCCTGTCGAGAAAGCAAAGAGATGGGACGAAAAACCGAAACCGTACGAGCCACCCGTCGAAGAAACACCGATTGAAAAACCCGCCTCGCAGGACAAGCACGGTGTCTTCTCTTCGCTTCCCGAGGAAGAAACCCTGCCCGAGACAGAACACCAGTCCCATCCTCAGTACCTGGTGTTCGCCCTGGTGGGCTGCCTCCTTGTCGCCGGGGTTCTCTGGGTGTGGGCGCCTGGAGATTCCTATCGCGGGCGGATGAGCTCGGTGCTGCACTCCCTTCTGAGCCTCACAAAGTCGAGTCAAGCCCAATCCACAACCGCTACTCCTCAAGCACCCTCCTCTGAGAAACCAGCTACACCGGTGCTCTCTGAAAGAGCCGAAGACGCGACCGCTGATCCCGCTTTAGACACAACGGATGTCGATCCCAGCAAGATTCAGATTATCGAGACCAAGGTCATACCCAAACCCGGGGCACAGCAACCGCCGACCACCGATCCTTCGCCGGACTCCGATCCGGCTAAGCAAGCAGCTGAGCCGGAGCCTGCGATTTCGGTTGCAACGCCCGCCCCGCCGATTCAAGCGCCACCCGCGATTCAACCGACTGTGATTCCGGTGTTTCGACCCCAACCTCCGATGAACGTGCCTGATAATTTGTCCTCAGCTTCGGACGGACGGGTCGGCGTCATCATTCCTGACAGCCTGAAGACGACGCCTCCGGCTGCTCCGGGAAGCTCGTTCGAGCCGGCCACGATTCCGGAGGAAGTTTCCCGGGATCTGGTGCTTCGCCGAGTGGATCCTGACTATCCAGCCCAAGCCTTGCCGCAGCACCTGGAAGGTCCGGTCGTCCTGCAGGTGTCGGTCGCAAAGGACGGCACCATTCAAGATGTCAAACTGGTAAGAGGCTACTTCATCCTAGCCCACGCCGCCTTCGACGCCGTCAAGCAGTGGCAGTTTAAGCCCTACAGCCCGAACGGCAGGCCAGTCGACTTCTCGACCTACGTCACCCTGACCTTCAAGTACCCGCGCTAACTCTTAATGGCGGCGCCGCGGCCGGCCTCACAAGAGCTTCGCTCTCAGACTAAGGCGTATCATATGAACAACTTGCGACCAACTCGCTCTTCTTGATCGGGCCCATCTCATCGCTTCACCGGAGCTTCGTTTGGAGCTTCCGGGTAGCTCCAAGCGAAAGCCCTCACCGGAATGGTTACTCTTGGTCGATTTCTGGCAGCGCAGAGGCTGGATCTCACATCAATAGAGATATAATCTTTGTATCTCTTTGGAAGTGACCTTCCTTCCTTTCTGGATGATCAAAAACCGATGTCGATGAAAACCAAAGCTGCCATTCTTGTGACCTCGTTTGCTGTGCTCCTTTTCATGGTCCTGGGCGGACTGGGAGGCGTGCGCGCCTCTTCGAACGACGGTGCCTACCGGCAACTACAGGTTTACAGCGAAGTGCTTTCGCGCGTAAACACCGAGTACGTAGAAGATCCCAACATTCCGAAGGTCACCGATGGAGCGCTGCATGGTCTGCTGGAGGCGCTTGACCCGAATTCCAGCTACCTGAGCCCCAAGGAATACCAGGACTACAAATCCAAGAAGACGGATGCCAAGGCCGACATCGGCGCGGCAGTTTCCAAGCGTTTCGGCTATGCGGCCGTGATCGCAGTGATTCCGGGTGGCCCGGCCGACAAGGCTGGGATCCAGGGCTCCGACATTTTCGAAGCGATTGAAGGGCACAGCACCCGCGAAATGTCGCTCGCGGGAATCCGTGCTCTTCTGAGCGGACAGCCCGGCTCGAATATCACCGTTTCAGTTGTGCGTGCACGCCGCGCCGAACCTCAGAAAGTGGTGATCACCCGCGACGTCGTCACCGTCCCGGCCGTCACCGACAAAATCATGGAAGAGGGCGTCGGGTACATCAAGGTCGACGCGCTCAGTAAAGGCAAGTCGCAGGAGATCGCCACCCTGATCAAGACGTTGCAGAAGCAGGGTGCGAAGAAACTGATTCTTGACTTGCGCAATAGCGGCGAAGGGGAAGAGTCGGAAGGCATCGCAACGGCCAACCTGTTTCTGAATCACGGGACCATCACCTACCTGCAGGGCCAGAAGTATCCGCGGGAGGCGTTCACGGCAGAGGCCAACAAGGCCATCACGAATCTTCCGGTTGCTGTGCTCGTGAACCACGGTACAGCCGGGCCGGCGGAAATCATCGCGGCTGCGATCCTGGAGAATGCTCGTGGCGACGTGGTGGGAGACAAGACCTTCGGCGATGGTTCGGTCCAGAAGGTAATCGACCTTCCCGATGGCTCGGCCCTGATTCTCTCGGTAGCCAAGTACTACTCGCCCAGTGGAAAGGCGATTCAGGACACAGCGATTACTCCGAATGTCCTAGTGGCCGACACGGATGAGGACGCGCCGCTTCCTGACGAGGATCAGGATACGGCCGCTCCGGACGAGAACAAGGCCAAAACTCCGCAGCAGGACGAACAACTGCGCAAAGCCATCGAAGTTCTGAAGAACCACGAAGCAAAGGGATAGAGCAGTCGTTAGTCTCCAGTCGTTAGCAACCGCGCGCTCTCCAGGGCGCGCGTTTTTTCATTCCCCTGGGCGACGCGTCGACAAACGATACTGGCACGTCATCCTGGCCGCGGACCTTCGTGCTCTCCCGCCAACAACTTACGATGAGCGACGACCGACTGATATCCTGACCTCATCCTCCATGAAGTCCATTTACCAGGATCTGCCAGAAGTCGAAATCGTGGGCAAGAAGGTGGTCGGCCGCGTTGTGTTCGGCATGCTGGTCCTGGCGGCTGCCCTGGTGGGAGCGACCGCCGGGCTTTTGCTGGTGTACTCGACTGACCTTCCTCAGGTCGATGACCTTGAGCATTATCGGCCCGGCTCCATTACCGAACTCTACGACGACCAGGGGCGCATCATTGGCTCGTTCGCGCTGCAGCGCCGCGTGGTCGCGGCCTACGACGACTATCCGCAAGTCCTGCGCGATGCCCTCATTTCCATCGAGGATAAAGATTTCTACCGGCACGGGGGCATCAACGTCTGGCGGATTGTGGGAGCTGCGTATCGCGACATTCAATCTGGAGGCAGGGTACAAGGCGCCTCGACGCTTACGATGCAACTGGCCCGCAATCTCTTCTTGTCACCAGACCGTTCCTTCCAGCGCAAGATTCAGGAGGCCTTGCTCGCGATCCAGATCGAGCGCAGATTCACGAAGTCGCAGATCTTTACGCTCTATGCCAACCAGATCTTCCTGGGACATGGCGCGTATGGATTCGAGTCAGCCTCGGAGTATTACTTCAGCAAACCCGCGAAGAAGCTCACCCTCGATGAAGCAGCACTGCTGGCGGGACTCCCGAAAGGTCCGCAGGCTTACTCGCCGATCACGCATCCTGACCGCGCGCTCAAACGCCGTAACCTTGTGATGAATGCCATGCTGGAGGATGGAAAAATTACCGCGCAGCAGGCCGCCGACGCGAAGGCCAGGCCCGTCCAACTCAACGTGCAGCATGATCCGAACTCCCTGGCTCCTTATTTTGTGGAGGAAATCCGCCGCTACCTGGAAAACAAATACGGGAGCGATCAGGTCCACGAAGGTGGCCTGCGCGTTTACACGTCGCTCGATATGGACCTACAGAAAGCCGCGAACCGGGCGGTGCTCAACGGCGTCGCTGCTTACGAACGCCGCCACGGCTGGAAAAACCACCTGGTCAACGTCCTGACACGGGAGGTCACTCTCGATAACTACGATCATCCTGACTGGGACGACGAGCCCGAAGTCAACGGCTACTTGCACGCGCTCGTTACGGGTTCGGCTTCCGGATCCGTCACAGTGAAATTTGGCCGCTATCACGCCAGCCTTGCCCAGCAGGACGCCGCCTGGACAAAGAAGAAGGTCTCGGACATGCTGAAGCCCGGCGATCTTTGCTATGTGAAGGTTCAAAGTATTGGTCCCGACGACACGGCGCACATAACGCTGGAGCAGGATTCCGGCGCGCAAGCCGCTTTGGTCGCAATCGACAACGCTACCGGCGAGATCAAAGCCATGGTCGGCGGCCGAGACTTCAGCGAATCCAAGTTCAATCGTGCCACGCAGGCCCTGCGCCAGGTCGGTTCATCGTTCAAGCCCTATGTCTACACCGCCGTGATCGATCAGGGTGGAAGCCCCGACGACACCATCCTCGACGCGCCCATCACTTTCGAAACCGCGTCCGGTCCCTACACGCCGCACAATTACGACGAGAAGTTCGAAGGCACCATCACGCTGCGTCGAGCCCTCGCCCAGTCACGTAACATTCCCGCATTGCGCCTCGCCGACCGCCTCGGCATCAAGGCGGTCATCGATTATGCTCACCGCTTTGGCGTGACATCGAGCCTTCCGCCATATCTCCCCGTCGCGCTCGGCTCTGCCGAGATCACTTTGATCGAGCAGACCAACGCCTTCAGCGTATTTCCAAACGACGGAGTCCGCATCACTCCCCGCTACATCACGAAAGTGACCGACTATGATGGTCGCGTGCTGGAGGAGAATTTTCCTGATGTGAAGGACGTAGTTTCTTCGCGCACCGCCCGTATCATGACCTCGATGCTCGAAGAGGTGGTGCAGCACGGCACTGGCATCGCGGCCTCTAGCCTGAAGCTTCCACTCGGCGGCAAGACGGGTACCACCAATGACTTCACCGACGCCTGGTTCGTCGGCTTCTCGCCTTCCATGACCTGCGGAGTCTGGATCGGCTACGACGAAAAGAAGACTCTGGGCGCCAAAGAAAGCGGAGCTCACGCCGCGTTGCCCATGTGGATCGACTTCATGAAATTCGCCATGGCCGGTAAGGATCCCGGAGAGTTCCAGCCCCCACCTTCGGCCCCGCTAAACCCGGAATCCCTGAAAGTCGATACTCCCGACACTGCCCCCGCGGAAGAGGAAGTGCACTAGGAACAGGTTCCATGGTTTCGAAATTGCGGAGTTTCAAAGTGTGAACTTCAGGCACTCCACCTCAGGCGGGGAAGTCGAATTTCGAACTCCTAGACTTTGAAGACTCTCTGGAAGCTTGAAACTCGTAGCCCAAAACTTTAAACCCGCAGCCTCCTCTTGACCATATCCCCCTACAAGCGTAGCCTCGCGTGCGAAATCGGTGGATCGATCTTTCACTTCAAGGAGGCTGTGCATGGTTCCTCTCTCCGCTCTCTGGCTACCGATCGTGCTTTCTGCCGTGATCATCTTCATCGCCAGTGCCATTATGCACATGCTGCTGCCGTACCATAAGGGCGACTACCAGCAGCTTCCCGACGAAGACAAGGTCCTCACCACGCTGCGCGCCGCAGGTTTGAAGCGAGGCCTCTACGTTTTCCCCTTCGGCACGCATAAAGACATGAAGTCGCCGGCCATGCAGGAAAAATACAAACAAGGACCGGTCGGGATGATGACCATCTTGCCGGTCGGCCCGCCCGCCCTGCCGAAGTACCTGATCCAGTGGTTCGTCTATTGCCTTGTGATTGGCTTCTTCGTTGCTTACCTCACAGGACATACGGTTGCGCAAGGCGCTCACTACCTGGCCGTCTTTCGTGTGGCTGGCACCGCCGCCTTCCTGGCTTACGGTCTGGGAAACCTGAGCAACAGCATCTGGAAGGGCCAGATGTGGGGCATGACCTTCAAGGAATGTATCGATGGCCTGGTCTATGGCCTGCTGACCGCGGGCACGTTCGGCTGGCTCTGGCCCAGGTAGCGGGCTAGGTTTCCCCTGCGTCGCAACAGCATCGAGCTTTGAGCCCATTGCTGAATCCGTTGTGGTCGTTGCGAGGTCAGGCCGCGTGCTCCGTTCAGGGGGAGGTTTTGCCCCGCGCGCGAGCCGGCCTGCTTGGGGGATCGGAAACAAACCTCACACCAACATCGGCGAGGCCCAACTGCAGTCCAGGCTAACCTCTGTGGGCACCCCGTCCCCATAAAATCAAGCACTTGTAGGCTTCGGGTTCTTCCGTGACCCCTCCAGCTAGCGGGACAATGATCCGGCTACTGGTGGGAGAGCCCGCTGGGGACATGGGTCGGTCTGGACACCTCAAACTTTGCCTCTCAAATTTTTTCTCCAAAACAATCTTTCGCAGTTGGGGTTAGCCAATCAAAGACGGCCTTTTGCAGAGGAGCACGAGCAGAGGAGCAGCAAGGGGTGGAAGGCTTTCGAACGCGGAAAGTACCGATCGCGCGGCTTGCAACCGCTGGGGCGCCGGCAAGAGTTCTTCTTGCCAGCCAAGAACGAGAAATGATTCGGATGATGGCCGATGGCGTGAGTCTCCGTGGCATTGCCCGGCGACTAGAGTTAAGGGAAATCGAAGTCAGAGCGTATCTCGCTTCCATTTTCGAAAAACTGGCGATTTCGGGACGGTTGGAATTGCTATCCCCGAAGGAGCTTTGAAGACCGCCGCGAGGCAACGTTCGCGTGGTACACAAGCAGCGTTTCGCAGCTGGACCTAATTCTTGGCCGCACCCAGGGCTCCCGACCGGAGACAAGCAGGCGATGAAAACCATTGCTTCACCCAGTGTGCTGAAGCAGGCAACACAACCGCAGATGGAGCCCAGGGTCCCGGCGCTCCCCGAAGACGAACCTCAGGTAGGCAATGATCTTCCCAACCCGGCATTGAACCCCATGCTGAATCCTTTACTGGGGAAGAATCTCGGGCGTTGGGCACACGTATACTACACAACGCCTCCCGAGGAACGGGACCTGGCGGTGCTCGCCCTTTTGCGGGAATTGGAAAACGCTCAAACACCCAGGCGGGAACGCAAGCCTTTGGCTCTAGACGAGAACAATTCAAAGAACGCGCGCCCCAAGACTCAGCCTGAGGCACTCACTTGTTCGGTTTGCCTGCACCAGAACGCCGCCCATCAACGTTTCTGCGGTCTCTGCGGATTGGCACTAGAAGCGGACAAGAGAAGGGATCCTGAACAACCAGTACTTCCACCGCCCATGCCATCACCGATCGAACGAAAAGCGGAAGATTGGCTCGCGGCGCGCGAGAAGGACTTGGCGGCATCTGTCGCGGCCCCCGGAAAAATCCGGTCGTGGAAATGTGCGGCATTCCTAATGATCATACTCACAGCGATCAGCTCGTATTGGCTCGGGAGAGTGCGTTCGCAAACCCCCAGCCCTATCAATCGGGGCGAGGCTAGACCTAGATCGGTTTCATCCTCCCCGGCCGCTGCGAGCAAATTCTCTACCGCCGCTGCGAATCCCAAACAGGTCATTGAGCGAATACGGCCGAACACGGGACCTGGCGAGAGTAAGACGGAGAATATGGTTCCAGCAGCGCCAGCGCCCGCCTCAGCAAACAGGATTGCCAAGCCACCTGCGGGAACGCCCATCGGATGCAGAGAAGATCATCTGGGGAACTGCTCGGTTGGTGAACTGTACAGGAGAACCATGATCTTGGCGGACACAATCGATGCCCTTTTCATTGATTACGACAAGCAGGTAATGCACCTGTTGAAGGACGCGAGAGTGCATCAGGGCGACTCGGGCCAAAAGCAACAGGAGCGCTTCCGACAAGGTAACCACTCAGCTCAGCTGTGGGAGCGCCTGCGGCTAAGCCTTTACATGAGTAACTACCAGAAGGATGCACTGAAGTACCGGGCAGCATTACTGCGGCGAGCGGTAAAACCCGGATTGGACAATGGAGGGTTCCTTAATACCTATAAGAATCCGCAGTTGTGTTTGGAGTTGCACTATGTAGCAGAAGATCTGCGCAGACTTGCCGCACAACTCCCGGAACCCGACATCCCAAATCAACCATCCACCCTCCGAGTAAAGAGCAACTCTCGGTCGCGTTGATTCCTGTCAGGTCGATCGGAATGCAAGTTCGGTCGGCAACGTTTCAGCAGCTACGCTGTTCGTGATGCAACAACAAATACCTAGCGAAGCACGCAGCGAGCCCAGGCCAGGGGACAGGCGCTCTCCCGGTTAGCACTAGGTGAAATCTTCTGGTACAGCCGCACAAATTGCACGCCTACCCAAGTCCCACAGCGTAAGCCCACTATTGCCGGGCACTTCCTTTGGCCCGGGACGTGCTCTGGGCATCCTGAGGGCCGCGAACCACAATGTTAAGGGGTGCGACACGGTGGCTAACGATTGGAGCGTCGATCGCGCTGTTCTGCTGCTTCGGAGTCGCTCAAGAGACCACTCGTTGGGGAACGATGTCTTTCAACTCCATTATTGATGCCCTGGAAAGACAACAATCCGTAGTTCGTCCGCAAGCTTCTTATCAGGTGATTCGCGAGTATCGCTTATCCGGTGCAAACGATTCGAGTACTAATTCCCACGTGATTGCGGAACTAGATTTCAGGCCACCCGCCAGCACAAATTATAGGATCCAGAACTGGTCAGGGAGCAGCCGAGGGCAGCAAGTTGTACGGCGTGTCCTCGACCACGAGGTCGAAGCAACGTCCAACGGCAAACAAACCCGAACCGTCATCAACAGGGAGAATTATGATTTCAACTACATCGGAGAGGTCGTTCTAGACGGCCGGCCCTGCCACTTATTGGGCTTGAGGCCGAAGCGAAAAGAGAAAGACCTGATTTCGGGGGAGGTGTGGGTAGACAAGCATTCGTTTCTGGTCCGCCAAATCGACGGAGAGATTGCAAAAACTCCCTCTTGGTGGCTAAGAAAGGTTCGGATCAAGCTCACATTTGCCGATCGCGACGGAACCTGGTTGCAGACCGGCATGGAAGCGGTAGCAGATGTACGGATTATTGGCCTTCACACCTTGACATCACGGATTTTGGATTACCGCCGTGCTGAAGTCGCATCGACTGGGACTCCCATCCGTTCCGCGGATCGCAAACAGTAGCGGTTAATCTTTCCTCGACCCTCAGCCGTACTCTTGCCCCGAGCACCGCGGCCCAGCAATGGGGAACCCGTCCTTTCGCGCTTTGTGTGTAGGCTGGGGCTGCCAATCATCCAACCATCCTTTGAATTCTTGTCACTCCGAACCGGCTTCCGCCGGCAAGAGCCTGCCTTAAGCGTTGAAGCCAGCCTGTTACAGCGGGCGATCCATTGCAGGTGAGAAGCGGTATACCGTTGACATCATGGCAGGTAAGAGTCGGGTGCTCGATTTGGGAGTCACGGGAGTGCTCCTTCGACGGTTCTGTGCTACCATTTCTTGTCGCCTCCCCTAGGGAATCCGCTGTATTCTCCGCTGCCCCCTAAGCGTTGTAGCGTATTCCTCGGACCCTACTCCCCCGAACTCGACCGGGACCACGCCGAGCATCGCTGCTTGAGTGCAAACGGGAAAGCATCATCCGGCCCACGCTGTCTTCCAGTTCACGAGACCCGTCCGCGGGTTGATTTTTCTATGGGGGTGCCATGCACACTTTGATTCTGTTTGCTGTCTTGCACGGGGTTGTGTCGATTGCGCCGATCCGGGTATTCCAGCCCTACCCGAGCGTGAAGTGCCCACAGGGCTACTCCATCTGGTGGCCGAAGGGCAAGGAGTTCGATAACGACAAATACGCGGAGTGCATCCAGCCCATTGCAAAGTCGCCGACCAAGATTGTGAAAGATGTGAGCCTGCGTCACAAGATGGCGCTGCGCTAGCAACTATCTTCGATCGAACTGGCTCTGCTCCCAGCTTGGAACTCGCAGCTGTCAGCTTGCGTCCCGGCCACGGCGCGTTCGCCCCGGACCACAGCTCCGTGACAACGCTCACAGATTCCTCCCGCCGGTCTTGAAAGACTTTTCCTGTCTCGGAGAGAGTGCAGGGGGTAATGAGACCAGATACTGGCCCTCAGCGCACCGTGGATGAACCGAGGTGCGACGCTGCCTGAGACTTGCTGTGGTACTTTGAGGCCACACTCGCTGAGAAATCTGCGGTGTTTCCAACTTCTGGCCCGAAGGGCGTGGTGCGCCACGCGAGTTTGTAGTGCGAAGGAGCAAGACAGGCAATGGCGGCCCAATTCCTCAAGCGACTTCTCGGAAAATTATGCCCGCACCAGTTCTCCTGGCCCCACAGCGGCATTCACGGTCAGGATTATCAAGTGTGTCTGATTTGTGGAACGGCCTATGGGTATGACTGGACCACGATGCGCCGCACCGGCGAGCTGGTAGCCCCACCCGATGGGCGAACGGAATTGTTGCACGAGAAGCAGTCCTGATCGAACGATCAGGCGTCGGACCCGGACTTAGGCGCGGGCAAGCTCCAAAAACTTTAGCATGCTCTTAGTCGGCCTGCGGATGTTTGCCTTGGCCGTTCGATGCGCTTTCCGTCCGGAATTGCTCTCCCAGACTCAGAACCAGTGAATTGAGGCCGTTGGCGAGCGTGAGCCGCAACCGTCCGACGGCTTGCTGCGCAAGGTCTTCCATGGAGTGCTCGAAGGCCTTCAGCGTCTCCCCAACCTGGACCTTCAGCGACTCGGAGACCGACGCTTCGATCCCCTTCTGGACAATCTTCAAGCGCCCGCACGCTTCATCCAGTTGGTTGCCGAGTTCCTGTGAACTGCGGGTTCCCATCTCCGCAAGAATCGTATCGACTGCGCTCTCCAGCTGCTTGCGGGTGCTGCTCACGGTGTTGCTTGCCATCTGCCCGAGACGTTTGTCGAGGCCCGATTCAAGTTCGCGCGCCGCTTCATCCAGCTTCGAGATACGCCCGTCGAGGTCAGTAACTTGTTCCCGCACGCGCGAGGCCTCCGACACCACCACTCCCTGCACCTGCTCCAATTCACGGCGCCGCTCATTGTGCTCCTCGCCCAGGTTGTGCTGCAGGACTTGGAGGAGTTCCTCGCTTAGCCGCTTGAGGCGGTTGCCTGCGTCCACGACTTGCTGCTGAAACTCTCCCTGGCGGCGATTGAGATGATCGCGCAGATTGGCCGCGATGTCGGCCGAGATACTCTGTGTCTTTTGTTCCACCGATTGCAGCTCTTGGGTGACCTGCTGGACGAACTGGTTGTGGGTGTCGGTGGTTTTTTGGTCGATCGCAGTCTTCGCCGCTTCCAGCACCTGGGCCGACTGCGCGCGTGCCTCATCCTGAATACGCGGCGCCAGATGCTTTCGCAGGCGCTGTTCCATCTGCTCTTCAAGCTCCGGAGGAATCTGCGAGAGCGACACCTCAAACCGGCTCCGCCGCGATTCCCCGCGAGCGAGCTTCTCTCGGAGGTCGGTCAACTCGGCCTGCAAGGGCTGGACGAACTCGGCCATCATCGTCCGCAGGTTGTCGTCCGACACCTGTCTCTGGATACTGTCGAGCGTGCCCTTCAACGAAGCCGGGATTGGAGTCGTTTGCGGTTCGAGGAACTGCGGGTTCTTGCCCACCAGCTTCGGCGGAAGCTTCTCCCCGGTCGGTGCGGCAGGCGCCGGCAGTTTCTGCCAATCTTGTGGACACGACTTCAGTCCCCAGAAGTTCTCCGGGCGGTCGAGCCGCGCTCCCAAGCGCCAGCCCAGGCGATCGGACTCGAGCGGTTGGCAATAGACGACCTTGGCGGTGGTCTCGCGGCCTTCCTTGCTGTGGAAGTGCACCAGCACTCCGGCGTCCAGCTTCATCGGAGAGCGCATCGAACAGCCATGCGCGCTGACCACCAGCGTCTCGCAAACCTCGGAGAAGTGAGTCGCCGGCTCCAGGCTGGTAACCAGGATCGGAACGTTGGCCGGCACTCTGGAGCTGCGCCGGAGGGGAGCGGGGGAGCTGGAATTTTGCATAGTCACGGCCTTGTCACGAGGAGTAAGTGACCGCTCTGCCTTGACCGGGCCGAGCGTCCCTGTAGCGACTACGTTACCCCCAAGTGTGTCTACTGGGGGTCACCCGGGAGTCTCGGCCGCAGCGTGTTCAACCGGGCAATGGCGCTGCCGACTTTAGTAACCGCAGGTGGAGGACGCCGAAGATCGGCCGAAATCAGCGACTATAATCCCAGTAAGCCATGAAGTCTTTCTTCCGGTTTGTCGTGACGGGGGTCGTATTGCTGCTGGTGGCGATGGTTTCCGCGCTTATGGCCATGCGCTTCGCCATCCACGGTGGTGAGGTGATCGTGCCCAGGCTGGTTGGGTTGAGTCCGGTGGAAGCAGAGCGGGCCGTTTCTGGCTTGGGCCTGAATGTCGCGATCGAGCGCCAGTACTACAGCCCTGACGTGCCCGAAGGCAAGATCATGACGCAGGTTCCTGCGGTCGGCACGAGGGTTCGCCACGGCTGGCAAGTGCGGGTGGCACAGAGTCTGGGACCGCAGCGAGTGACGATTCCCGATGTGCTGAGCCAGAGTGGCCGCGCTGCCGATCTCAACATCCGCCGCCGTGGGCTGGACGTGGGCTCAGTCGCGTACTTGCAGTTGCCCGGGTCCGCATCCGACCAGGTGCTGGCACAGAGTCCACCGCCGAACGCGAACGGAGTTCCGGTCCCCCGAATCAGCCTATTGGTAAGCGCAGCCGCCCAGCCGCAGGCATTTGTCATGCCGAGTTTCCTGGGACAGCCGCTGGGGAGCGTAAACCTGGCGCTGCTGGATGCCGGGTTCCGCGTTGGCAATGTCACGGTGGCGGTCTCACCGCCCGACAGCACGGCAGCCTCTCTAGCTGCCTCGTCACCGCCGCCTCAGCCCACGCCCGCGAGCATCATCGTGTCGCAGAGTCCGGGACCAGGGGAACGAGTGAATGCAGGCGCCACGGTGAACTTCGCAGTGCGCTAACGCGGCATCGTGGCCTCACTGCGATCGTTCGAGGATCGCTGCGAAGAACCCGTCGCACGGGTGAACTCCCGGAAATGTCCGCAGGTAGACTCCCTGAACCAGTGAGGCCAGATCGATCGCGGCCACCCTGCCGGTGCAGTCCAAGCGTTCCAGCTCTGAGCGGGCGTCGAGCAATCGGAAAGACTGGTTGGCGCGAACAGACTCGTCAATTACGGATTCGTCTTCGTCGGGCTCCAAAGAGCAGGTCGAGTAGACCAGCTTTCCCGCTGGAGCCACGTGCTTCATGGCTGCCTGAAGCATCGATAGTTGCCGCGAGTGAAGGTCCGTGAGGTCCTCAGGCTTGAGACGCCATTTAATCTCAGGGTGGCGGGCTAGAGTGCCGGTCCCGGAGCAGGGAACGTCGACCAGCACACGATTGAATCGTTCAGCGACGGGCAGGTCGCGCATATCCGCAGTTAGCACCTGAACGTTATTCGCCGCGACTCGCTGCCGGAGAAGCCGGGCGCGATGCGAATGCGATTCGACGGCAACGATCGTAGACCGCGGATTGCGATCCGCAATGGACCAAGTCTTACCCCCTGGGGCTGCGCAGCAGTCCAGGATTCGTGATCCTTCGCCGACCAAGGCCGCGATAAGCTGCGAGGCCTCATCCTGAATCGCGACGCGGCCTTCGGCGAACGCCTTCGTCTTGGTGACGTCGCCGGAGTGGACGCGCCGAGCATCGGAAAGAAATGCCCCCGCCGTGAGTTGGACGTTGTCACGCCGCAGTTCTTCCTCCGCAGACGCAGCTCGGACACGGATCGCGGTCGCTGGAGGCGATTGGTCGTAGTCGCAGATCTTGCCCGCGACTTGGAGCCCGAACTGGGAGATCCAGCGTTGGACGATCCATAAGGGATGGGAGGAAGCCGCCGCCAACTCGGTCGGCGTGGTGGCGGCCCGGATGAGTTCGGAGCGCGGATGGCTCGCGGACGTTGACTGTGCCAATTTGCGCAGGATGGCGTTGGCGAACGGCGCAGCCGAGCGTTTGCGAGCCCGCTTCACCAGTTCGACGCTCTCGTGAATGGCGGCTCTTGGTGGAATGCGATCCAGCCAGCCAAGCTGGTAGGCAGCCAGGCGAAGCGCGGTCAAGACTTCGAGATCAAGCTTTTCCAGGCGCTGGGAAGACACGTGGCTGATGGCAGAGTCAATTAACGATCGCCAGCGGAGCACTCCCATCACGAGTTCAGTCGTGAGACCATGATCGGCCGTGGAAAGTTCCGCATATCGAGCCGAATGCAGGAGTTCGGAAGCGTACGCATCCTCCTGTTCAACTTGGAACAGGATGTCATAGGCAGCCGCGCGTGCTGGAGATACGGGCATCGAAGTCTGACTTCTCAGGCCATCGGCGGCGACGGCGCCACGAGAGCCGGCGCTACTGAAGCTCGCCCAGGCGCTCACCCTCGCGCGGACGATAACCATTCACGAAGGCGCGCGCTGACATGCGTTTCTTACCCTCCATTTGCACCTCGAGCAATTCGAGGGCAGTGTGCGCGCCGCAACCTACAAACGTGCCGTCAGCGCGCAGTGCAATTGTTCCGACAGGAACTGCCACGCTCGCCGGTTTCGCGGCAAAGATCTGGAGGCTCTTGCCGCGAAGAGTTGTGTACGCCCCGGGCCAGGGCTGGAACCCGCGCAGGCGGTTCCAAATCTCGGTGGCAGATCGATGGAAATCGATGCGTCCATCTTCTTTCTTGAGGATCGGAGCGAGCGTGGCTTGCGAGTGGTCCTGGGGACGGGGACGAATCTCGCCGGCCTGCAATCCTCGCAGGGTCTCGACCATCAGGCCTGCGCCAATCGCGGCCAGTTTTAAAGCGATAGTCTGCGCCGTGTCTTCAGCGCTAATCGGGAGTTCCTTCTGAAGAAGGATGTCGCCGGTATCGAGACCTGCATCGATACGCATCGTGGTTGCACCCGTAGTGGCTTCCCCTTGAGCCATGGCCCATTGGATCGGCGCGGCGCCGCGATACTTGGGCAGAAGGGACGCGTGGAGGTTCAGGTTTCCCAGGGTCGGCAGATCAATCATCCATTGTGGGATGATGCGTCCGTAGCCCACTACGATGATTGCGTCAGGCTTAAGTTCCGCAAGACGAGACCTGAACTCCGTGTTGTTCTTGATTCTTTCGGGTTGGGTGAGGGGAATGCGGAATCGGATGGCGCTCTCCTTCACAGGAGAAGGGGACAACTCCATCCCTCGGCCACGTGGCCGGTCGGGTTGTGTGACTACGAGATTAACGGCAAATCCGGCGGCGACCAGCTTTTCCAAGGTGGGCACGGCGAAGGGCGGTGTGCCGGCAAAGACGAGGTTGAGAGATCCGGTCATCTGGAAATTGACGCATCCGTGCGACACGCTACCATTCGCCCGCTTTCATCAGCTTGCGGATTTTGCGCTTCATCAAGTCGCGCTTGAGGGCGCTGATGTGGCTGATGTAGAGCTTACCGTTAAGATGGTCGGTCTCGTGAAGGAATGCGCGGGCCAGGAGTTCTTCTCCGGTCTTTTCGTAGAACTTGCCATTCACGTCCTGGGCGCGGACGGTTACTTTGCGAGGACGGGAGACCGATTCGCGGAAGTCGGGGATGCTCAGACAGCCTTCGTTCTGGGTGTGCCGGCCTTCGGACTGGATAATCTCCGGATTGATGAGGACCAGCTTTGCATCCGGATCTTCCTTAAAAGTGACATCAATCACGGCCAGGCGTTGCGAAATCCCGATCTGCGGTGCGGCCAAGCCGACGCCGTGCGCGGCGTACATGGATTCGAACATATCCTCAACCAGCTTCTTCAGCTTGTCGTCGAAGATCGTCACAGCTTCCGCGCGCTTCTCCAGCACGGGATCGCCAAATTTTACGATGGGGTAGATCATGAGGCAGTCGTCGGCCGTCCGTCGTTGGTCCCGGTCGTTGGCCAGAAGTCCATTCTCAATAGTTTTTCAACTGCTCCAGATAGCCTTGGAAATTCCGCTGCGTTTCGAGCATGGAGTCGCCTCCGAATTTTTCCAGAGCGCATTTTGCCAGAGTGAGCGCGACCATAGCCTCGGCGGCCACGCCTGCCGCCGGAACCACACAGACGTCGGAGCGCTCGTAAGCGGCTTTCACCGGTTCGCGGGTGGCAAAGTCTACGGACTGCAGCGGACGCCGCAGGGTGGAAATTGGCTTCAGATATCCGCGAACCCGGATTTCCTCGCCATTCGAAACGCCACCTTCGATGCCGCCCGCGTTATTGCGAGGGCGGCTGAACTTCGTAAAGCGATCAGTCGCCTCGTAGCCGATTTCATCATGGACGAGCGACCCGGGCGAAGCCGCAGCGCTGATACCGGAGCCGATTTCAACTGCCTTAACCGCCTGCAACGACATCACCGCGCCAGCCAAAAGAGCGTCGAGGCGCTCGTCCCATTGGGCGTAGGTGCCCAGGCCGGGCGGGACGCCGTGAGCGACGACCTCGAAAACTCCGCCGACCGAATCGCCGGTCTTCAACACTTTGTCGACTTCGTCTTTCATGCGCAGTTCGACTTCAGAGTCGGCACAGCTCAAGAGAATTTCGGATTTGTTGCTTACCGTTTTGATCTCCTCCCACTCCACCGGCTTAGAGACGACGGCTGCTCCCACGGAGATTACGTGGCTCAGCACTTCAACTCCCAGCTCGCGGAGCAAGAGCTTCGCCAACGCACCAATAGCGACGCGCGCAGCCGATTCGCGCGCGGACGCCCGCTCCAGAACGTAGCGCGCTTCCGAGAAGTTGTACTTGAGTGCACCGGCCAGATCGGCGTGCCCTGGGCGCGGAGACTTCACGGCTTTGTGCCTGGCGGGGTCTCCTTCGCCGACCGGCAGGGAATCCTGCCAATTCTTCCAGTCCTTGTTCTCGAGCAGAATCGCGATAGGAGAACCGATGGTAATGCCGTGGTGCACCCCGGAAACGATGTGGGCCCTGTCGGTCTCGATCTTCATACGGCCGCCGCGGCCGTATCCCTGCTGTCGCCGCCAGAGTTCGCGATCCAGGAAATCCTGGTCGACCTTCAGGCCAGCGGGCAGGCCCGAAAGAAATGCGACGAGGGCTTCCCCGTGGGACTCCCCGGAGGTGAAGTACCGAAGCATAAGCGTTCGATTCTAAATGATGAAGGCTCAAACACGCTCCGGGCGGTCGGAAAATCATGCGCTTCTGCAGTGACAGCCTCATCGTCGTGCTTGTACAATTGAGACACGCACTGAGCCCGATTCGAATTAGGCTTCCCGCCACTGCAAGTGCCGCTTCCAAACTTTCTGGCCCAGGAGGCGTAGTGTTTCTCGACGGACGAACCATGAGTGAAGTGCAGACTGAGACCAAAATTCGCTGTGTGGTCGCAGATGACCATGCGCTGGTTCGGCAGGGAATTCGCCGACTGCTGCAGGATGAGGGGGACGTAGAGGTTGTCGGTGAAGCAGGTGACGCTGCGGAAGCGTTGAAACGGGTGACCGAACTGCGACCGGATATCGTCTTGATGGACGTGGGCATGCCCGGCTTCTCGTCGTTTGAAGCTGCGCGAGTCATCCAGAGAGATTTCCCCAGGACGCGGGTCGTATTCCTCACCATGCACGAAGATCAGGACTACGTCATGCAGGGCCTGCAGGCGGGCGCGGCGGGTTATCTCCTGAAAGACACGCCGGCGGCGAAGCTTGTCAGCGTATTGCGGGAGGTGCAGCAGGGCGGCAAGTTTGTAAGTCCGGAGGTACTCGGCGGGCTGCTTGAGAATGGCCAGCTCGGCGACCCGGTTCGGGCTCGCCCCTCGAAATCAACGCTGACACCGCGCGAGACGGAAGTCATGAAGCTGCTGGCCGAGGGCAACACCGTGCGCAAGATCGCAGGCATGCTGGGGGTTAGTCTCAAGACCATCGAAGCCCACAAGTTCAACCTCATGCGCAAGCTCGACATCCACAACAAGGCCGAGCTGGTGCATTGCGCCATCCGCAAGAAAATCCTCAAAGTGCCGGTTGGCTATTAGAGCGAAGCCACGAAGCCACGTCGTGATCAAGCCAGGTCCGGCGTGCCCCGGCGCGGTCAGCCGACGGCGAGCGTTGCGAGGCTCTCAAGGTCAGCAACCTCCAGATCAGGCTTTCCCTGCGCCGGTTTCACCGCGCCGACTCCAGTTCGAGGCGAAGGTCGATTCACCCAGACGGTCGCCAAGCCCAGAGATTGGGCCGGCAACACATCGTGGTAGATGCTTTGCCCGACGTGCAGGATGCGAGCCGGCGAAACCCCACCTTTGTTGAGCGCCATTTTGAAGATATCGAGGCCGGGTTTGTAGCAGGCGGCCTGCTCCGCGGTAGTGACACTGTCGAATGCCACAGGCAGGTATTGCCGCGTAGTCTGAAACAAATCATCGTCGATATTGGAAATGATGGCCAGACGGTAGTGTTTACCCAGCTTTTTGAGAGCACGAACGGTATCAGGCCAAGGCCGCCACTTGGTGACCGAGTTCGAAAACGAGTCCACTTCCTCCACCGTGGGAGTGAACGCCAGCCCCTTGCCGAAGGCTCGCACCACCGACCGCAGGACCTCTCGATACGATCGATACTCGCCGGCTTCCGCCTGGGACTCGAATTCGCCATAGAGTTCCAGCAGCTGGTCATCTGCGATCGATTTTCCGTGGGCCGCGAGAACGGGCTTCAAGGCTGTGAAAATGCCGGTTTCCCAATCGATCAGAGTGCCGTAACAATCGAAGGTGAGAACCTCGAAATTGGAAAAGTTCAGCATAGCAGCCGGCTGGCGGCGACTGAACCGTGAGTGGTCCTGCCGCCCCCAGCCGAAACCGTCCCTAGCGCGGAACTTCCAGCGGCGCTTCCAGTTTGAAACTGACAGCCGATTCAGCGGGAAGAGTTACATCGCGATTCCCCGTGTAGGCCGAACCCGCGGTCCCAGCCCCGCCGCCCACCAGAGCGCCGATCGCCGCTCCCTTGCCACCGCCAGCAAGAGCACCAATCAGAGCACCAGCCCCGGCGCCGCCACCGATCATCGCTGCACTGCGCTTCCCCTTGCCTTTTTCCGAACGAGCAACCGATGAGGTCTGGATGGAATGCTGCCTGCCGTTGATGGTGATGGAGTCAAGCTTGATCTGCAGCAGAGACGCGCCCTTGAACTTCCCAGCCGGCTGAGCGGCGACCACCGAGCCGGACGCGGCAGCACCGGCGGGGATCACGATTTGGCCGCCCCTATCGACCGGGCGGGCGAGAGTTGCCGTGAAAACTTGTCCGACTTGACTCGTCTTGGAACTCAGAGTGTCGCCGAGCCGGACAGTAAGGACGGTTCCGGACGGAACCACGATGGGCTCGGACTCAGACGCAGCCGCATTCGATCCGGCCATTCTGGCCGCCCCGGGAGCGCCGGGCGTATTACCATTCGCCGGATTGTTGGCATCGCCGGCCGCCGAAGACGGGTTGCTCGAATCAGCGGGCGGCCTGCCGGTGCATGCGAGCGATAGGGACAGCAAATAGATCGTCAGGGTGAGCAAAACGAAACGCGAGCGCATAAGAACCTCCATGACAGAAATGTGCGGGACGAGTGGCCTGCAGGATACAAACAATGTAAACCGAAGATGCCGAAAGGGAAAGTAACCGGAGATACCCTTTTTCAGGACTTCTTTGGCGGCTGCGCTGCGACCACCGGGATGGTGTCAGGAGGTTCCGGTATTTCCAAACCGGCGAGAGTAAGGGTCTCGTCAGCAGTCGCGGCAAGGGCGGCAGACTCCGGTTCCGGCGAGGGCTTCGGCGCGAGGAATTTTGCCGCGTTCAGAAGGGGGCGCCCAAGAGAAGCGTTGTAGCTCGTCCAGGGGCTTTCCAGTTCCGACTCGCGTTCGAAATGAGCACGCATGCTCTCCAGCTTCGAGTCGAGGTCGTCCATGTAGTGCAGCAGTAGGGCCTCGGGGAACATCGGCAGCTTGGGCGACCCGAACTCGTACTGACCGTGATGGCTGATGATGAGGTGCTCCAGCAGCAGTTTGAGTCCGGCGGGGAAGTCAGGAAACAACGCGAGCTTGGCCTGCAGCATCTCCAGTTCGATGACCATGTGCCCCAGCAACTGCCCGCGGGTGGTGTAGGAGAACGAACGGTTGTAGGTGAGCTCATGGACCTTGCCGATGTCGTGCAGGAACGCACCGGCCAGCACGAGGTCGCGGTTGACCGGCGGGTAGTTTCGGCAGACCAGGTCGCAGGAACGGAAAAGCGAGACCACGTGGTCGAGCAGGCCTCCGATGAAGGCGTGGTGCAGGGTCTTGGCGGCTGGGGCGTTCCGATAGGCCTGTTCGATCTGCGGGTCGGCCATGAAGGCCTGGATCAGTTCTTTGAGGTGAGGGTTATCGAAGGTGGCAACGAAGTCCGCGAGAGTTTGCCACAGCTCGTCGACGTTCTTGGTGGTTTTGGGGAGGTAGTCCGCAAAGTCGATCTCGGTCTCGCCCAGCCGGCGCAGTTTGTGGATGGTGAGCTGGAAGCGATTCTTGTACTTGTTGATCAGGCCTTTGATCTTGAGGAAGTCATCCTGCTCGAAAGCGTCGAGAACATCCTCGACGTTATCCCACATCTTGGCCTCGAGTTGGCCGGAACGGTCGCCCAGAGTGAGCGCCAGGTAAGGCTCACCCGTCTTCTTGGGCTTCACCTGCTTCGACACCACAACGAAGGTCGAGGTGATAACCTTGTTTTCCTGTTGCGCGCACTCGGAAATGAAGAAATCTTTCATGAGTGTACCGGCTTGGCCTGCACGAGCAGGCTCCGCGCACATGCTGCTAATCGCGGTCGGAAGCGGTCTTAGAACAGCAAGTGCTTTTTCTTTTTCTTGAGCTTCTTGGCGGCCGCTTCCTTGCCGGCGGTTTCAACCGGCTTGGTCTGGTTCGGACTTTGGCCGGTGTCGACGTAACCCGGAACCGGGATGTCGATATAGGCCTCTTCCCGCAGTTTCTTCAGATACACGCGCAGAGCCGGTTGGAGCTTTTGGTAGTAGAGGGCGTCCTGAATCCGCGGCTCCATCTGCTTCAGTGTCGGAAGGCCTGCCATCTGGTGCTCGGTGACCTTGAGAATTACGAAGCCCTGTTTGGTGAGCCTCACGTCGCTGACGTCACCCGCCTTCATGGCGAAAGTCAGGTCTTCGAGTTCCTTCGACAGCGTACCGCGCTTGAAAAGTCCGAGATCGCCGCTCTGCGCAGCAGTAGGACCGTCAGAATTGTTCTTGGCGACTTCTTCGAAAGCAGTTCCTTTCTTGATCTGGTCGAGAAGGTCGTTGGCCTTGGCTTTCGCGGCCGCGAGCTGGTCCTCCTCGGAAGGCACGGCAGCCGGCGTGACCGCTTGCGACGTTGGGTCGGTGATCTTGGATGGGTCAGGTACAGCCGCAGGTGCCGGGGCCGACTTCTGAGTCGATACCAGAATTTCACTCAGGCGAATCTGCTCGGGCTGTTCCATTTCGTTCTTGTGCTCGTCGTAGAACTTCTGCTCCTCCTCCTTGGTGATGTTGAGGTGGGAGCCGACCTCCCGGCCCATGACCTGCTGCGTGATGATCTGGTTGCGCATGTTTTGCTTGAAATCTTCGTAAGAGACACCTTGGGCCTCGGCTGCTTTTTCGAGCTCTTCCATCGTGCCCAGGTTCATCTGCTTGCGCATCTCGTCGAGTTTCTTGATGAGCTCAGTGTCGGCCGTGATCCCAAGGTCCTTGCCCTTCTCCAGCAGAAGCTGCTGATCGATCAGATCACGCAGGACGTCACGCTTTTTATCGGCATAAACCTTGTCGAAATGGCTGGGGTCCTGCTGCTTGATTTCGTCCTTGAGCTGTTCCTCGCTGCGCAGGTAATCGGAGCGGGTGATGATCGAATTATTCACGCGGGCGATGATCTGTTCCACCACGGTATCGGCACCGAGAAGCGGAAGAGTCGCGAGGCTGACGAGCATTGTTACGAAATGCGATTTTTTCATGGAAAATTGTCCAGGAGCCCGGTGCCCAAGACACCGGTTCCTACCAAACCTCGGCGATCAAATACTTACTGGATTGTAACTCCGGCGGTGGCTGCCGAGCCAGCAAACATGCTGCTATGATGGGGCGCGCCAGTGCCTTGGTTGTCCGGCGACCCCTTCCCGGAGGTAAGCGGAGTGAAGGTCTTCGGTTGTAGCTTAGTGCTGGTTCTCATGGGATTTTTCAACCCTTCCGCCAACGCCCAGAAACTCCCCTCGTCGTCTCCACCTTCGCTCACTCAACTGGAGAAGATGACCAGCCGGTTTGCGCCGACACCGATGCGCATCGATACTTCGCGCTTGTCTTCGGGGGATCGGCAGGCTTTGGTCAAACTGGTCGAGGCGGCGCGTATTGTGGATCAGATCTTCCTGAGGCAATTTTGGAGGGGGAACCAGGAGTTATACGCCCACCTGCAGACGGACACGACGCCGCTGGGCAAGGCCCGGTTGCACTACTTCTGGATAAACAAGGGGCCGTGGTCCGACATCGACGATTTTCGAGCGTTTCTTCCCGCAGTGCCAGCGCGCAAGTGGCCTGGCGCTAACTTCTATCCGGAAGATATGAGCAAACCGACCTTCGAGCAGTGGATTGCCACTCTCGCGCCCGAGGACCGGGAACGCGCCCGGGGATTCTTCACGGTGATCCGGTGGCAAGACCAGAAGGCCGGCAGCCTGGCGATGGTTGCTTACAGCGAAGAGTACAGAGACGACCTGGCCCGGGCGGCGGGGCTGCTGCAGGACGCCGCGGGACTGACCGAGAACGAATCGCTCAAGAAATTTCTTGCCACGCGGGCCCAGGCGTTTCTCTCTAACGACTACTACGAGAGCGACCTGGCGTGGATGGATCTGGATGCTCCACTGGATGTGACCATCGGCCCCTACGAGACATACAACGACGAAATGTTCGGCTACAAGGCTGCGTTCGAGGCCTACGTCAGCCTCCGCGATGACGCGGAGAGTGCGAAGCTCTCCGCCTTTACCCAGCATTTGCAGGAGATCGAAAACAACCTGCCCATCGACCCACAGTATCGCAATCCGAAGTTGGGTGCGGCCGCGCCGATCCGCGTGGTGCACGAAATCATCAGCGCAGGCGACGGTGCGCATGGAGTGCAGACCGCCGCGTATAACCTGCCCAACGACGAGCGCGTGGTACAGCAAAAGGGCAGCAAGCGGGTCATGCTGAAGAACGTGCAGGAAGCGAAATTCCATAGCGCCCTGCTTCCGATCGCGATGCGCACGCTGTCGAAGACAGCGATGGTCGATGTGAATTTCAGCTCATTTTTCACGCACATCCTGGCCCATGAATTGATGCACGGGCTGGGTCCGCATCAGATTACGGTGGACGGACGGAGCACCACTCCGCGGGCGGAGTTGAAGGAGCTTTACAGCCCAATCGAAGAGGCCAAAGCCGACGTCACCGGTTTGTTTGCCCTGCAATTCATGATGGACCATGCAGTCGAAATGAAGCTGGGCTCAGTTCTCCCCTCCGATGAAGCGGCGCAGCGACAGCTCTACACAACCTTTCTGGCATCGGCATTTCGCAGCTTGCGCTTCGGGCTGAACGATGCTCACGGGAAGGGAATGGCGGTTCAGTTCAACTATCTGCTGGATCGAGGCGGGTTTATCGAGCATGGGGATGGCACCTTTACCGTGGACATGGCGAAGATCAAGGGTGCCGTACAAGACCTCGATCACGATCTTCTTACACTGGAAGCGGAAGGCAACTACACCGGGGCAAAGGAATTGCTCGACCGGCTCGGTGTAGTCCGGCCTGGATTGAAGCGTGCCCTTGAGAAACTGGAAGGCATTCCAACGGACATCGAGCCGATCTTTGTTACGGCAGAGGAGCTGGCGCCCACCACCAAGACTTCGCCGCCCTCGCCCCTCAAAGCGCATAAAAGACGGGCGAAAAAAAAGTAGAGACGATTCCGCGTCGGGCCTACTGTCTACGCAGTAGAGTGCCGGACCAGAGCCAGTGCTGTGATGTCCTCGTTCGCCGGAAGGACTGACGCAAAACGTTGCGCGCAGTCAAGCACATAGACGCACAGGTTGTGCGCGCCGGCAAGGTTCGCACTCTGCAATGCGTCTTCGGCCCGGCGTAGTCCGAACTCCTCCCGGTGGTTTTCCAGTTCCACCACGCCGCGAGAAACCAACAGCAGTGCGGCCCCTGGTTCCAAGGCTATGATGTGCGCATCGGAGGTCGTGTGCGAGAACAAGCCCAGGGGTAGTCCGGTGGCGCCGAGTTCGGATACGCTGGAAGTGTGGCGTACGAGTCCAGGAGTGTGTCCGGCATTGAAATAGCACACGGTACCCAGATCTTCGTTGTAACAACCGGCAAAGGCCGGGCTGGAGTGCACTCCACCCGCGGTTTCGATTACGGTGCGGTTCAGTTGTAGACAGAGTTCGGTCAAGGCTTCGGTTTCGTTGACCTCTTCTGGCGCAAAAAGTCTAGCTCCGAAGTCGTGGAACACGCGCTGAGCTGCCAGGAGGATGTTGTTGTTCTGGGCGCGACGACCGGCGACGTCGAGCAGACCGAACAGAACTCGCGCCGGGCCAACCCGGATGGAATCATAGAAATCCCCCGCGCTCCGGCGGCGGACAAAAGCGGCTGCGATTTCAGCGTCCCGCAAAACCGGAAACGCCGAGGCTACGGGCTCGATCGCCTGTAGCTTTGTCGTCTTCATACGGCGCTTCAACAAGGATTTCATTGCAGACCCGAGTTTGGTGACGGTAGCACAGACGGTTACGAATTGTCAGCGCCGGAAAGGCGTATCGGCTCAGCAAACTGGGTGGATTATTCCCCGTACTTGCTTGCGAGATACCTGCCAACTTCGGACTCGAGCTGGCCGTAGTCAGAGTGGATCGTGGCGCGCAGCGCGGCTTCCGCAGAGCTCCCTTGGCTCAAACGCTCCAGGATGCGCTGAACATCGCTCATCCCGTAGGTGTCGTTGATGTATTCAACCGCTGCAAGGGACTCGTCATAGGCGAGTACTGCTTCGATCGGAGAGAAGTGCATGAAGCTGCCCTCGAGCGAGTTGTAAGGGATGGCCTGTTGTGCGCGGAACAACTGGGCAAGGCGGCGTCCATTCGAAGACAACGCTTTCGGCTCAACGGCTTGCGCGATGCCTTCGTTCAGCCAGGTGGGGCAACGTCCCCCGGAGGCCTGATTCACGAAGGAGTGCGCCAACTCGTGCTTGAGCACCCGGGCAAGATCGGAGGTCATTGACGTCAGGCCACTCACCGGAATTCGCAACCTGCCGTCGTTGATTGCGCCAGACCAGGACGGAGCGTGGGTAACGTCGAAGAAGGCCTGTTCCGTGTAGAGAACGACGGGGATGCTGGCGCGCGGGGCAACGCCCAATTCACGCACCAGATCGTCGTACTCGGATTCGAGAGTGGCAATCAATTCGTGCCGTAGCTGCTCGGAAGTGCGCTTTCCCTCGTAGCGCAACGTGAAGTGGCTGCTCTCGCGCTGTGAGAAATCCGCTTCGGTGGCCGTCTCCCGTTGTGCCTTGGCGAGATACTGCTCCACCACAGGATCGGGACGCAGTTCCAGCGAGCGCTTCCAGGCCTGTGCGGCCTCTTTCGTCCGGTCGGCCGAGAACCGGACGAACCCGAGCACCGTGTATGCATCCGCGGAATCCGGCTTGGCACGAGCTGAGCGTTCTGCGTAGGGCAGCGCAGCCGCGGCATTGCCGGAACGTACAAGCGCCAGAGCGTAGTAGTTCAGGATGGTGGAGTTGTCGGGCTGGAAGCCGAGTGCGGTCTCGAAGTAGCGCCGGGCTTGGGAAAGATTTCCGTGCTCGAATTCGTGCTTGCCGGCGAGAAAATAGGCCGTAGCCGAGAGTTCCGGCTTACCTTCTTTTTCCAGCACCGTCAGAGCATCGGGGTCCACTTTCCCGTCGTGCACCACCCGCCCGGCCAGATCTTCGTGGCCGGAGAGGCTATCCTCCGGGACGAAGACGGGTAGATCCTTCGCAGTTCCTTGGCCATTCGAGGATGAAGCGTAAGCCGGTGGAAGTCCACCGGCCTCAATGCGCTCCACAGACGACTTGGAAATCGCGTAGGAGTCATCGCCGACGTCGTACTCGACATGGTTTCCATTCTCTCGAACGTGGTCTGCCCAGATGGTGCGGCCGTTCTTCAGATGAATGATGTCGGCAAGCGAAAATGCCCCGGCACCTGCCAGCAAGAGAAGGTTCGCCAAGAAGAAGGTGACATGCTTGCGCACTATGGCGCATTCTAACAATCGACGGAGGACGCAAGTAGGTGACGCAAGTAACGAGAAATACGCCGATCAGGCCCGCGGCGCTCACTTTCGTGTTGTTCGCGGCCTGGAGTCTCGCTCACGGTCAGCCGGACGCGGCCAGCGCCACCGCCGCTCAATCCACCGCTGGCGTCACCAAGCCGGCGCAGGCGCTGTATTTGCAGTTAGGCAGCGTCGGGCTTGATGTGGCCCGAACCTACCATATCCGCGGCGCATCGCTCGACCGGTCTGCCCTCCATATCACCTTGGAGGATGGTGAAATCTCCTTCACCGCCAGTGTCGACGGCCATGTTACCGGAGCTTTTTTTCAAGGGGATGGTGAAATATTGCTGACGCCGCCGAATCGCGTCGAGCGCTCCTCGATGGGACTCTTCACGGGCATGGCGATCCTGGAGGAGCGCTTCGCAACCGCATACCTCCGATTTAACGATGACTCGTTCGACGAGTTGAAGCCGTACCTCAGGCCCGCCGAAGATGCTCAGGAATTCAGCTCCCATTGGAACGAGACAGCACACAATTTGGCAGAGTTCGATTCCCTCCGACTGTTGGCCAGCTTCAGCCGTCACCTGCCGACCACCCAAGCGGCCGGCGCGTCCTCCCTTAGTCGACGGGATTCGCCCAACGATCCAGCCGATCGTATGCTGCACGCCCGGGTCCAAGGTCTGAAGCTGGGAACGTTTGATGTCTACTACGATTCGGCTATACCGGAACAACTTTGGGCGGGACAAACCAGGGCGGTAGACGGTGCGACCTACTACGACCTGTGGACGTCCTTCGTCGCTGGCAATGTCAGCCCATCTGTGAGCCCGTCAACAGGAATCGGGGTTGGGGGAGACGAGGTTGCGATTTCGCGTTACGCCATCAAGGCTGATGTGAAGCCGCCCACCATGCTGAGCGTGGATGCGAGTCTCGAGGTTGAGGTCCGACGCGGGGGCGGGCGAACACTTCTGTTCGAGCTGTCGCGCTTCCTGCAAGTGAAGCAGGTTGACGTGGACGGACAAGCCGTCGAGTTCATCAACAACACGGCCATCGACGGAACCCAACTGGCGCGAAGAGGAAACGACGTGGTCGCCGTGGCTTTTCCCGAACCGCTACGAACTGGTCAGAAACTGACACTGCGGTTTGTGTACGCCGGAGAGGTCCTTTCTGAGGCTGGGGGAGGCCTTCTGTACGTGGGGGCGCGGGGAACGTGGTACCCGAATCGCGGGTTGGGGATGGCAGACTTCGATCTGGAGTTTCGCTACCCACCCGGTTGGACGCTGTTGGCAACAGGAAAACGGGTTGGCGGCAACGGGGACCTACCGGCGTCCACGAGCCCAGCCACAAACTCTGACGCAGGCTCGCAGGTTGCACGCTGGGTCTCGGAGCGGCCGGGGGAGTTGGCGGGATTCAATCTCGGAAAATACCAACGCGCGACCGCACAAGCTGGCGGGGTAATGGTGGAAACGTACGCAACGCAAGGCGTGGAGCGGACGTTCCCTCGCGGATCTGAGTCAGTGGTCACAGTTCCCGAGGCCGGCTCTCGGCTTTCAAAGCCGAACCAGATCGTCGTGGAGCCGCCGGTTCCCGCTCCGGCTCGTCATGCACAGACGGTTGCAGAGAGTGCGGCCCGCGCGGTGGAATTCTTTTCGCAAAGATTTGGACCCTATCCCTACAGTTCTCTAAAACTCACTCAGATGCCCGGACACCTGAGTCAGGGCTGGCCCGGGCTGGTTTACCTGTCGAGCTTTGCGTATTTGTCGACGGAAGAGGAGGAGGGCTTGCACCTGAACCCGATGCAGGAAACCTTGCGGCAACTGATGCTGGCGCACGAGACGGCCCATCAGTGGTGGGGGGACCTCGTGGGATGGCGTACCTACCACGATCAGTGGATCGCCGAAGCACTGGCAAACTATTGTGCGCTGATGCTCCTGGAAACGGAGAAGCCGGAAGAGTTCCGCAAAGTCATGGAGCAGTACCGGACGGACCTGTTGGCGAAAAATAAGCACGACGAGATGTCCCGCGACGCCGGGCCGGTGACCCTGGGGTTGCGGCTCAACTCTTCTCATTTCCCAGACGGGTACGAAGCGATCAGCTACGGTCGCGGCACCTGGTTGCTCCACATGCTGCGGACCATGTTGCTCGACGCTGAAGCCAAGCAGACTCGGGCCACCAGATCCGCGCAGCCTGTTCGGGACGAGCCGTTTGTACGTGTGCTGCGTGCGGTGCGCGAGCGCTACGCGGGCAAAGCGATCGATACCCAGGAACTGCTTACGGCATTCGAACAAGAACTCCCACCTTCTCTTTGGTATGAGGGTCGAAGGTCCCTTGCCTGGTTCTTGGAGGGCTGGGTACAGGGCGTTGCCCTGCCGCATTTCAGTTTGCGAAGTGTGAAGTACATCCCAAAGGCGGGAGGAACTACAGTGAGCGGGGTCATTGAGCAGAAAGGAGGGCCGGAGGACCTGGTCACACCGGTGCCCGTATACGCGGTCGCCGGTGGAAAGTCGCTCCTGCTCGGCAGGGTCTTTGCGGATGCTCCGGAAACGCCGTTCCGCCTGGCGGCGCCCGCTGATACGAAAAAGATCGTACTGGATCCGAACCAGACATTGCTGACGAGCCCGAAATAGCCGATCAACGTGGACCGTGACTGTTGGCGTCCCAGTCTGGGGACCACTTCCTTCCAATCGCAGCCCGCTCTACCTGCCGATTTGAAACGGAGAGCTGAGGCAGAACCGTATCTTGATCCTTCGCGGGCATTGCTGTTGGTTCGATTTTCGGGCTTGCGGTCCGGTTCGCAGACTGGGGGACGACGCTTTCTCCGGCGGGTGGACACGACTCACTTTCGCAAACAGGGCCGTGGGGCGGCCTGGTTTCGTGGCAGTCGGCGTGCGGCTTGGATTGCGATCGGCACAGAATGCGTTTCGCGTCCCCTACTCGGGAACCGCTACTGTCCAGAGCAGATTGCATGCCAGCCTTATCGATGTCGCGCGACCGATGGAACACAGTCGGGAGTATTTTAGATTCAAGGGAATCCATGGCGCGCCGATGAGGAAAGATGGTTCTGGATTTGCAGGAGTGTTTCGTGCCTGGGCAAGGATTGCCCGGCGCACTGGCAAACCTGGCCGACGGACTGTCCACCTGGACTAAGACAGAAGCCCCATCCGCTTGCCAACTCTTTTCAAGACTTCCAATGCCCGCTGCAACTGTTCCCGGGTATGAGTGGCGGTCATGATGGTGCGCACGCGTGCTTTCCCTTCGGGCACCGTGGGGAAGGCGATCCCGCTGCCCAGCACACCTTCCTTGAACAGTTCGCGGGAGAATTCCATGGTGCGGCCCCCGTCACCGATCAGAATGGGCGTGATTGGTGTCTCGCTAGCGGGCGTGGTCCTGCCGCCGATGTCGAATCCGAGCAGGCCTAGCTCTTTCTTCCAGAAGCGAGTGTTCTCCCAAAGTTTTTCGATACGCTCCGGTTCCTGCTCGAGAACATCGAAAGCCGCGATACAGGTGGCTGCCACGGCTGGAGGATGCGAGGTTGAGAATAAAAACGGACGAGCCCGGTGGTAGAGATAGTCAATCAGATCGCTCGTCCCGCAGACGTAGCCACCCAGTGCGCCGATTGCTTTTGACAGAGTACCCACCTGGATATCGACCCGGCCGTGCTGTTGAAAGTGATCAACCGTGCCGCGCCCATTGCGGCCGAGTACACCCGAGGCATGGGCATCATCGACCATCATGATAGCCCCGTACTTCTCAGCAAGATCGCACAGGCCAGGGAGGGGCCCGATATCGCCGTCCATGGAAAAGACGCCGTCGGTGATTAACAGTTTGCGGCCGGCCAGGTTCTTCACGCTGGCCAGTTGCTCTTCGGCGTGGGCGAGATCCTTGTGGCGGAAGACCAGGATTTTCGCGCGTGAGAGGCGGCAACCGTCGATGATGCTAGCGTGGTTCAGTTCGTCCGAGACGATGAAATCTTCCTTGCCCAGAACGGCCGAGACCGTGCCCGCGTTCGCGGTGAAGCCAGACTGAAACACCACACAGGCTTCCACATTCTTGAAGCGCGCGATCTTCTCCTCCAGCTCCATGTGAATGGTCATGGTGCCCGCGATGGTGCGGACCGCGCCCGACCCCACGCCGTACTTGCGCGTCGCCGCGAGCGCCGCCTCGCGCAGCTTGGGATGTGTGGTCAGGCCAAGATAATTGTTGGAGGCGAGGTTGATCACCTTCGTGCCGTCGAACGTGCACTCCGGCGCTTGCTCGTCCTCGAGCACGCGCAGGTTGAAATGAGTGCCCCTGGCCCTCAGTTCGCTAAGCTGGTCGGTGAGATAAGAAAGAGGATTGGTGCGGGTTGCGGTCGTCATTTCTGTCTCGGGACCTCCGCGCTCTAGATGACGCAGACAAATATATCTTCACAAGGAATGCTAAAACACGATCGGATTGCCGGTTGCGATACTGGCTTCGCACAGACGTTTCATACTCGTGAAGAAGCTCTTCTCTGATGCCGAGAGAATATCGCTGGAATGCAGCACGGTGTCCACTTCCTGCAAGAGCCGGGCAGCTTCCTTGAAGCCGATCCAATCTCCCGTGTGGGTTCGATCGTAGAGAACTTTCTTCAACAGGATTGGGAAGCGTGGCGCCGGGTTCCCCTGCAAGCCGCGTAGGAACTCTCGCAGATGCTTCGCGAGCGTGATATCGCCCAGACTCTCGCCGACCAGCAATCCCTTATGCTCACACGATTCGCTCAACCAGCGGTCGTGCGCTTCCCAGTCTTCCTCGCAGACATCCCCGGACAGGGACGGTTCCCCTCTTTCGTCGAAGATCAGACGGTCGGCAAACGGGTGGGGCTTGGCCTTGCCGTCTCGAACGCAATTGCATCGTACAAACGCATCGAGACTCATACCCACGAACTCACCTCGTCCCGTTGGGATACACCAGAATCTTGCTGGCCTCCCCGGTCTTCAGCCGTTCCATGGCCTTGGAGAAATCCTTCATCGCGATGCGGTCGGTGATCACCGGGTGCAGATCGAGCTTGCCCGCCTTCAGCAGGGCAGTCATCTGATACCACGTCTGATACATGCGACGGCCATTGATGCCCTGGACCGTGATGCCCTTGAAGATGATGTCTTCGGAGAAGTTCAACGAGATCGGTTTGGAAGTCAAACCGAGGAGGGAGATGCGGCCCCCGCGCCGCACGCTGTCGAAGGCGGTTCGGATCGCGCTGGGATGACCCGCCATTTCAAGGACGACATCGACCCCGAGGCCACCAGTGCGCTCCAGCACAATCGAATTCACGTCTTCTCGGGAAGGATCGAGCACCAGATCCGCCTTCATCTGCTGAGCGACGCTCCGCCGGTGCTCGTTGACTTCGATAGCATAAACTTGGGCCGCACCCACGGCCCGAGCCACGGCAATGGCAAACAACCCGATCGGCCCGCAACCGGTGATCGCTACCGTCTTCGCGGCGATCTCGCCCGCCAGAACCGTGTGCACGGCATTCCCCAGCGGATCGAGGATGGACGCGTATTCCTGCGGTATCCCGGGATCAAGTTTCCAGATATTCGATTCCGGAATGACTACATACTCCGCGAAGGCCCCGTCGGCATCCACGCCGATGATTTTCACGTTCTGGCAGATATGCGCTTCGCCGGTGCGGCATTGCACGCACTTGCCGCACGCCACGTGCATCTCGGCAGACACGAAGTCACCCTCTTGCACGCTGGTGACCTCGTTGCCAAAAGCGACCACTTCACCGCAGAACTCGTGTCCCGGAATCAGGGGCGGATGAATGCGTCCCTGGGCCCAGCGATCCCACTCGTAGATATGAAGATCGGTCCCGCAGATGGAAGCGACTTTCACCTTCACCAGAACATCGGTGCGTCCGAATCCCGGAATCTTGACCTCACGAACGTCAGCGCCCGGCGCGGCCTCCGGTTTGACCACCGCCAGCATGGTTTTGGGCATGAGAGCTACCTTATAAGTACGCGAAGACACGCAGAACAGTTGATTTTACACCGCGCGGACCAGTCTCTCCTGTCAGTTTGGTGCCCATAGATTGGCCTCGTCCCGCCGCCGACCTTACAATCAGACCAGACACTGGTTCAGCCCGCCGAAAGGCCAAACGGTCACACGCCAATGACCCGAACACGATGGGCAGTCTTGCTCGCATTTTGCTCAACTCTCCTGGTCTCCACCAGCGCACAGACTGTCCAGAGTGCGGCCATTTCTCACCCAGAATTCTTGCGCGGCCTGGTTGCTGCTGCTCGGGAGCGCACCCACCACACGGTGCGCTACGATCCAGCCTATGTGCGCATCCCCTATCCCGGTGGCGATGTGCCGGCCGACACCGGCGTATGTACCGACGAAGTGATCCGGTCTTACCGGGCCGTGGGCGTGGATCTCCAGAAAGAAGTACACGAGGATATGATGCAGAATTATTCCGCCTATCCGCGGAAGCGGCGCTGGCTGTCGGGTCATCCCGACACAAATATCGACCATCGCCGCGTTCCCAATCTGATGGTGTTTTTCCAGCGCCGGGGTGAGACGCTCCCCATCACGAGGGTGGCAGACGACTATCGTCCGGGGGATTTGGTCACCTGGGACTTGGGCGGCGGCGTTCCCCACATTGGAATCGTCGTGGATCGGAAGGGAGCCAGCGGACGCGACATGATCGTCCACAACATCGGCTCAGGCCCGCGGATGGAAGATGTGCTCTTCCACTGGAAGATTACCGGTCACTATCGTTACTACGGATCCAACTAAGACCGGCTTCCGAACCCTCTCTCACTACTTCACTCGACCTCACCCCACCCCCCCCCCCCTGGCGTCTCGATCTCGATGCGCTCGCCCTTGCGCAAACGGATGTTAAACTTTCCCGGCAACTCCTGGGCGGGACCGTCCTTGCGCACTAGGGCTGCCTTACCCACCGCGCCCTCCGCGCCTCCGCTCAATCCCCAAGGACCCCGTGTGCGACGGTCCGCCAGCAACGTCACCTCGGCATCGGTCAGCACTTCAATCTCGCGCACGATACCGTCCCCTCCGCGATGCTCCCCAGCGCCACCGCTGTTTCGCCGCAGCCCATATTGTCGGACGCGCAGAGGGTAGGCATATTCGAGCGCTTCGGCGGGAGTGTTCAGCGAATTGGTCATGTGCGTATGCACTCCGGAAACGCCGTCTCTGGTGGGCCGGGCGCCCATGCCCCCGGCGATCGTCTCGTAGTAAGCAAAGGGCTCATGAGTTCGCGGATCGATACCGCCAATCGTCAGATTGTTCATGGTTCCGCAGGCGGCGGACGGAATGCGGTTGGGGATCGCTTGCGCCAGAGCGCGCAGCAAAACATCAACGATTCGCTGTGAGGTTTCCACGTTGCCCCCAGCCACAGCCGCGGGCGGTCGCGCGTTCACCACCGTGCCCTCCGGTGCGATCACCCGGATCGGGCGCATCAGTCCGGCGGTCGCTGGAACATCTTCTTGCACAAGGCAGCGGAACACGTAGAAGCATGCGGAGTAAGTAATGGCCTCGACCGCGTTGATGCTGCCTTCGACCTGGGGATCAGTTCCAGTGAAGTCCACGGTCACCGGTTGGGATGCGTGCGCACCCGCTGGCTTTGTTCGGGGGCGTGCTGAAGTCATTCCCGTGCGCGACTGCAGGGTCACCGTTACTGCGATCTTCACGGGCCGGTCACTCACGCCGTCACTGTCCATGAAATCCTCTGCCCAGTACGTTCCGGGAGCCAACTGATCGAGCAACCCGCGCATCATCTCCTCGGAGTAAGCCAGCAGTTCCGTGGCGGCGCGCTTCACCCGCGAAACACCGTAGCGTGCGCAGACCTCCTGCAGCCGCGCGGCTCCGGTGTGGCACGCGGCAATCTGCGCGCCCAGGTCTCCTTCGCGTTCCCGCGGAGTGCGAACGTTGCCAAGCAACAACGCAAGGATGTCGCGATCGATCTCTCCAGCGCGCATAACCTTTACCGGAGGAATGCGGAATCCCTCCTGGTAGATCTCGCGGCACAACCCCATCGATCCAGGAAAGGTACCACCCACGTCGGCATGATGTGCCCGGGACGCAATGTAGAAGTCCACCCCGCCCGATCGTCGGCGAGACGCTTGTCTTCCTACGGACCGGTGCCCCAGATACACCGGAGCCACGAGGGTGATATCGGGTAAGTGAGTCCCCCCGCAGAACGGGTCGTTCAGCATCACCATGTCGCCCGGCGCGAATGAGCACTGCTCCACTGCGGCACGCACCGACATGGGCATCGACCCCAAATGCACCGGCATGTGATCGCCCATCGCGATAACCTGTCCGGTGCTATCGAACACGGCGCAGGAGTAATCTCGCCGCTCTTTTATGTTCGGCGAAAACGCGGTGCGGCGCAGCGCAGCGCCCATCTCTTCCGCGATCGAGTGATACAGATTCTTGAAGACTTCGAGTTCAACCGGATCGCGCGCCATGAATGTAAAGGTCTCGCGGCAGCCAGTGTACTAAAGCCAGCAACGCCAGCTGCCGTCCGCACAGACGCGCAGCCCGCGCAGAATTGTGTTGACACAGCTGTAACACTGCCGCAATATCTTGTATTAATAGGTGAGCCCATACCAAGTGTTGGGCTACATCGGACGAGGGCGACAACGCCCAACCGAAGACACCTTGCAAGGGAAAAAGTTCACGGAGGAAAACACTTCATGGCAACCAAGAAAAAGGCTGCAAAGAAGAAAAAGAAACACTAACCGTCTGCGAGACGATACTTCGCATTGGGCCCAAGAATTCCACGAGAAGCCTCCCGGGAGAAGCACCTCCTGCGAGGCTTTTCGAATTCAGTCTTCATTTGCAAGTCCTCAGTCGTCAGCAAACTTCAAGGCGCGGTTGGTACCCTACTCATTTCCCAACAATTCTGGCTCGGCCCGGCCGAGCACTCCGTCTGTGTGCTCAAATCTTGCCGGGCTGAAGACCGACGACTGGCGACTCGCGACGGCTTCTCTGGCACGAATTGGGGTTGTTCCGAAACCCGCATCGTGCTAGAAACGGCTTACGCGGGAATTCTGGCCTTCCTGCAGACCGGGCGCCACGTCTAGGCCGCATGAGTTCTACTAAAAAGAAGAACAGCAAATCGAGCAAGACGAGCGAAGTCCTGATTCCGGAAAAGCTGTACTTTCGCATCGGGGAAGTTGCGCGGCTCTGCCGACTCCCGGCGTATGTCCTACGCTTCTGGGAAACTGAGTTCTCTCAGCTCAAGCCGGTGAAGAGCAGTACCGGTCAGCGCATGTATCGCAAGCGTGACGTTGAGAATGTCGTCCGCATCAAGCAGCTGCTGTACGAAGAGGGATACACAATTGCGGGTGCGCGCCAGCACCTGCGTGACGAAGGCAAGACCGACAAGACCCAAGTCGCCCTTCCGTTCCCCACTCCCTCTCCCGCCAATCTGCAACATATTCGCCAGGGCTTGCAGGAAATTCTGACCATCCTCGCGCCGCGCCGCTGACCGTCTTATCGGAGTGACCTTTCGTAGTTTCCCATTTTGGAACGAACGGCGTTCTCCAGTGACGCAGGCGCTTGTGCCGTCCCCCCTCCCGGCCATGTAGGGGCAGGAGCCTCCCCTGATCCAAGTGCTCGTGCCGCAGGAAGTTGCTGACTCCCAGAACTAGCACGCCGGTTTCGACTCCGCCCTCGACTTCCGTCAGCGCGGCGACGAACCCAATGGCCGCGTCTTCCGTACAGCCGGCAATCGCAACGATCTCACCCTGCTGTTCGAATGGGAGGATTTGGGAAACACAGGGCTACATGAATTCTGAGGAACTCAGTAAGAAAATGGAACAGGCTGGTGTGGTCGGAGCTCCCGAGATCCACTAACCTGGCGAACATGTATTCGATTCAACGCAGCGCGGCTGATTGAATCTCTTGTGCAGGAGGTGCTGCGCCGGGCCCCGAATTTCAGCGCGCGGGGTCGGCCGCGTTGCCCGTATTTACCGGGTCATCGAGCAGGATGCGGCTGGCCCGTTGAGTTCCCTGAATCAGGGTGCGTTCCTTGGTCGTTTCCGTCTCGCCTTCTCCCGACATCACTGAACCCGCTGCGAGCGCAAACCGGAGAGCATCTTTCTGATCGTCGAAGTAGAGGATCACCTGCCGGGCCGCCATACGCACTTCTCCTGAGTCAAAAATCGTGGCGCGCGCGAATCCGTGGAATCATTCTGACGGCCAAATCTGTCCACAAAAAGTGCCGTTCTTGGTACCTGCTGCTGAAATTGGTTGGGCCATTCGAGTAAGCTGCAACTCAACCCTTGCATCGGGTCAGGGAAGAGGGTTGCCGTGAAACGACTCGCTGTTTTCTACCTGTCAGTGTTGCTGTTAGCAATCCCCACGCAGGCCCAGGACAAGACCCGCATCGTGGCTCTTGAGAACTCATGGAACCAGGCCGAGTTGCACAACGACGCCCACGCGGTCGACCTGCTGCTCGCCGACGATTTCGTCATGACCGTGGCCGACGGTTACACCCTGAACAAGGCCGCCATGTTGGCCTCGGTGCGCGACACGTCCTACCGTCCCGACGTTCTGCAGTCCGACAACATGGAGGTCCACATGTACGGTAATACCGCGATCGTGACTGGAGCGTACCTGGAAAAGGGCAAGGACAAGGGCAAGCCATTCGAGCGGCGGGGGCGCTTCACGGATACATGGATCAATCTAGCGGGACAGTGGCGATGCGTCGCCAGTCATTTCAGTGTGAAACCGTAAACTGGGATTAGGTCCCTGGATCTGCATGTCGGACTCGTCGCCTCCCCGTACAACCCTTGATACATACCCAACTCTCCAAGAGGCGGGTATATTGATAAGAACTCTGGCCTGCAATCTAACCCAAGGAGAAAAGAGCAAATGCCTTCTTTGAAGCGGCAGTTTGTCCGCGTATTTACAGCCTGCGCGCTCGCCGTGGTGTTCGCAATCCCGCAGGACGCGTTCGCACAGAACCATGTGGTGAGCCTGGCAGAACTCCAGAGTGCGACCGTCGCCTCCACCCAGGCTCGTCAGCGGAACGTCGAGACGATTCGCGAGTTCGTCTCCTCGCCCATCGCCGAAAAAGCGCTCCGCTCCGCACACCTCGATCCCACGCAGGTCAAGAACGCCGTTGCGCGATTAAACGATCAGGAACTAGCCCAGTTGGCTTCCCGGGCCAGCAAGACGCAGGCAGACTTCGCGGCCGGCACGCTGAGCGATCGCGACCTGATCATCATTCTGATCGCGGTTGCGGCCCTGATCCTGATTATCGTGGCAGTTCGCTAGCCGGTCGCGAGCAATGATGCGAAAGAGAATCTCCGGGATCCTGCTGGCCCTACTGTGCGCATGCGGTTTCGTGTGCGCAGCCGAGCCTGCCGGAGTGTGGCTGGATGTTCCTTTCGTGAAGCAAGAAAAGAACGGGTGCGGCGCTGCCAGCGTAGCGATGGTCATGCAATTCTGGCAGCGCCAGCAAGGTAGGCCGTTGGATGCGGCATCCGACGTCGAACAGATTCAGCGGGGTCTCTATTCTTCCCGGGCGCATGGGATCTTCGCTTCCGATCTGGAGCACTACCTCGAACACCACGGGTTTCGCACGTTCGCGTTCCAGGCCGCGCCGGACGATCTTCGACAGCATCTTGAAAAAGGGCGCCCCCTGATTGTCGCCCTGAAGCCCGCCGGCCAGGTCCCGCTCCACTATGTGGTTGTTGCCGGCTTGGACTTCGACCACAGCCTGATCTTGCTGAACGACCCTGCTGCGCGCAAGCTGCTGAGCCAGGAACAGGCAGGTTTCGAAAGAGAATGGAAAGGCGCTGGCAATTGGACGTTGCTGGCCGTACCTCAATCCGAGAGCGCGCCATCCGCGCGCTAGGCCTGTTTCTCGTTCTGCTGGCTGCGGCTCTGCCCGGAAACCCCCAGGTATCTTCCCCGGCCGCCCAATCCTCGGTTGATTCACTCGACCAGCTCTCCGCCCGGATCAAGAAGCTTTACTCAGAAGGACGCTGGGACGAGATTGCTCGCGAGGGTACGATCCCTTCCCCAACCAACGCCGACATCGATTACTGCTACGGCAGCGCGCTGGCGCACATCGGCCGGCTCGACGACGCGCGTCGGGCTTTCCTCGTTGGGCGACGGCTGTCCCCGCGCGACAAGCGCTTTCCCATCGAACTCGCCGGTGTCGCCTTCAGGCAAAAGAGATATCCCAGCGCCGCCGTCTGGCTGCGCCGCGCCCTGCGCCTCGATCCCAACGAAGCCTATGCCAACGATTTCCTGGGAACCGTCTATTTTCTCCAGGACAATCTCGACGCCACGCTAAAGTATTGGAATCGCAACGCTAAACCACAGATAGACACCGTCCGCCCGGATCACCCTCTGCACATTCGCCCGGCTCTTCTCGATCGTGCCCTCACGTTCTCGGCAGCGAGCGAACTGCGCCTCGCCGAGCTTGAGACCAGCCGGGCCCGGGTGGCAGGTCTGGATACCTTCCCCGCCGCCCGCTTCCAACTGGCCGCACGCCCCGATGGGAACTTCGATGTCGCTCTAAACCTCCAGGAGCGCAACCGCTGGGGCAGCAGCGTCTGGGAAGCGCTGCTCTCGACCCTCGGCGGCGTGGGGTACCAGACCCTCTACCCCGCATACTTCAACGTCGGCGGCTCGGCCATCAACGTCACGTCGCTGGTGCGCTGGGATGCGCAAAAGCGCCGTCTTGAAGCCAGGCTTTCTGGGCCTCTTCGCGAGAATCCAAAATGGCGCTATCGTGTCGGAGTCGATCTGCGCAACGAGAACTGGGACCTTCGGGACGCCTTCGCCGGCCCCGCCCCGGTTCTCGCCTCGCTAAATCTGCGCCGCGAAGCCGGCGGCGTAGAGATCGACTCGTTCGACAGCGGACGCTGGGGTTGGTCAGCGGGCGCCGAGTTCTCGCATCGCGACTACCGCAGCGTAGTACCGGCTGCGACCCTCACCCCGGCATTGCTCACGGGTCCACAGCTCAAGCAGACGGCACGGACTCACAGCAATTTGCTCCGCCTGCCCGAACGGCGGCTAAACATCGAGACTAGCGCGTCTTCCCAGCTGGCACGCATCTGGTCACAACCCGCGCACGCCTTTGCGAAACTGCAGGGAGGGATTCTGGCCCACTGGTTTCCCAAAGCCGAAGGCGATGACTACGAAGTGTTATCCCAGCTCCGAGCCGGAGGCACCATAGGCCAGCTGCCTTTCGACGAGCTCTACATGCTGGGCATGGAGCGGGACAACGATCTGTGGATGCGAGCTCATATCGGCACGCGCGACGGGCGCAAAGGCAGCGCTCCACTCGGCCAGAGCTATTTCCTCTCCAACTCGGAGATCGACAAAAACATCTATGGGAATGGCCTTATGACGGTGAAGCTTGGGCCCTTTCTTGACACCGGGAGGATCACCGACCCAGCGCAAAATCTCGGATCGCAGAAGTGCCTTTGGGATACCGGAGTCGAAGCCAAGTTGCGCGTACTGGGCGTCGGCGTGACCTTCGTCTATGGAAAGGACCTGCGGACGGGAAACAACGCGTTCTATTTCACCGCTCGACCATGAGGAGGGAAGTTGTGCCTCGGCACCAGAACGGTTCCCGAGGCCCCGACCACACCCAGCGACTCTTTATCCCCTACTGCGAGCGTCCCATTTCGATGTAGTCGCGGCCAACATACAAACGATACTTGCCACCCGTGCTGACGATCTGCAGCGGGACCGGCCGTTTGATCTGGGTGTCTTTCGTGGAAGATCCCTGCAGGACATCATGGGCACCCAAGTCCATGGCCACGAACTTGTCCCCGGCCAGGAACCCGATCCCGTACGCGCCCGCAGGCAATTTCTGTCCACTAACGTCGAGGGCTACTTCCGTGATCAGGTATCCCTGATATTTTTGCCGGATGTCTGAAGAATATCCGGAACTGTCGACCAACCCGGCCAGCACGTAGGCGTCGTCCCCGAAATGAATCCCTCCAGTGTTGCGCATTTGCACGGGTGCAACCTGGCCCCGAAAAAACACCTGGGCCGGGAAAACTTTGCCCGTGATTTCCGACGCTTTGAGTGCAGACTCCTTGCCCTCGGGCGCACCGGCAATTGCCGGCGGCAATAACACGATGACCAGACCAGTCAAGACGACGAATGTTGCCCACATTTTTGCGCGAGGCATGATGGAACTCTCCCTTCGATATCTCGTAGGTTTCAAATTACGTCGGCGGTTATTCTAGCTGGTGTAGAGAGCGTGTGGAGAAATTCGCTTCCTCTACGCAGAAAAGAGAGCTCCAGTTTCAAAACGCGAACGGTCACGCGCGCCCCAGGAAGGCGCCCAGCCAGAACAACGATCACTCAAATTGCCGTCGAAATCCTGCGAACTCTTGCTTCAGGTCCGCAATCTCTTTGTGCAGGGTGGCAAGTTCCTCTTCTAGTCGGGCTATGCGTTCACCGTCGGCAGAGCTTTCCGCCCGTGCCTCGACGGGTGCCGCCGGCACGTCCCATTCTGGTTTGTCTCCGCACAGCAGGTGCGCATAACGGAATTCCTTCGTGCCCGGCTGCCGGGGAAGCACTCTGGCCAGCGGTTCCTCTCTGGTCATCAACTTCTGCAGGGTCGATTGGACATCGGTCAGATCTTCGAAGCGGTGCATGCGCTCCGTTCGCCCGCGCAATTCCCCTGGTGTTTCAGGGCCGCGCAGCATCAGGACGCACAACACCGCGGTCTCGCGGCGCGTGAAGTTGAACGCCTCCTGCATGCGGTGTTCATACTTCGGGACACGGCTGTCGGCAGTGCTCGCGGTCCCCGCTAGCCCCTTTTCGTTCAGCGAGTGCAGCGCCTGCCGCACCACCTCTTCGTTCAGGTTCATGACCGGGTCGCGGTTCGACTTCTGATTACACGCGTTGACCAGCGCGTTGATCGACAGCGGATAGTAGTCAGGAGTTGTGATTTCTTTCTCCACCAGGGACCCCAGCACGCGAACTTCGGCTTCGTTCAAAAGGACGTTGGTAGCGCGAAACGCTGTCATAAAGGTAGCGAAGCTCCCACAGCCCGGGCTGGAGCCCGAGATGTCCAAGGATGCGGGGGATGCGTCGCTATAGTACCGGGGATAGGCGAACGTCTGCAAAACCACGAAAGTAATCGGCCGGTAACCTTGCGAGGAATTTCAGAAATGTGGCGATCGCGAAGCCTCGGACCAAGCCCGAGGCTCCGGGCCTAATGCCTAATCCCAAGGCCCAAGACCCGCTTATCAACGAGTGAACTTCCCAAAGGTCCGGAGGGTAGCGACCTCTTTCCGCAGGCGCTCGATCTCCATCTCTTTGCGCCGAAGCACGGTGCGCAGGTCGTCGCCCGATGCAGCCACCGGGGCCGCTGCCGCGGGCCGGGGTTTGTCGACTCCCAACGGCGTGAGGAACTCCAGTCCAAAACAAAATCCCGTCCGGTTCCGGACAATAGCCGCCACCCGAGCCCCCGAAGTCTGAAACTCCAGGTCCATTAAATCGCCCGGTTTCAAAGGCACTCCGGCGTAAAGCGTCATTCCGCCTTCGCTCATTTCGATACCGCGACCCTCCACCGTAAGCTTGGAGTCTCCACCGCGAGGAAAAACGCGAACCGGGAGTTCAACCGGATGCCGCGACCAACGGCGCGTGTTTGCAGGGGAGGCCATCTTCACACCGCCAAACTGAGGAGTGATGTTATTCGTGCTGCGAACCGCCGGGCAAGATTACGAAGGTTATGGAGCGGCCAGTTACGCCGTTTTCCAGCCAGGCCTTAGGCCAGGCCCGTTCTTCGGAGACTCGTCCATCCTGTGGTTAAATTCAACTCACCATGAGACCTCTAGAAGTTTCTCCCGAAGACTTTCGCCGCCTCGCTACCAGCGTGGAGGCGCTCTCGACGGAATATCTCTCCAGCTTGGATGCACGCTCCACCTTCCCCCCGACCGGCGGCGCAGAAGCCGAGCGCCTCTTCGCGCTGGAGTTGCCGGAACGTGGCAAGCGCGATGACGCCTTCGTGGCGCTTCGCGATGTTGTGGAGCATTCCCGCGCCCAGAACGGACGCTTTTTCGGGTACGTGCAAGGTCCGGGAGAACCCATCGCTGCTCTCGGCGACCTGCTTGCCTCCGTTCTGAACCAGAACATGACGGCGTGGCGCTCTTCGCCAGCGGGAGTCACCATCGAGCGCACCGTCGTGCGCTGGCTAGCGGAGGCGGTCGGCTGCAACGGTCTCCTCGGGACCCTCACCGGCGGCGGTTCTGCGGCGAACCTCATGGGCCTGACCATGGCCCGCGAAGCCAAGACGCCCGCGAACGAGCGGGGGCTCTATGGCGCAAACAACGGCGTGATCTACGCTTCGGAGCAGGTACACATGGCTGTACCCAAGGCGGTGGCTATGCTTGGAATCGGTCGCGAAAACTTGCGTTACGTCCCGTGCGACGATTCATACCGCATGCGCGTATCAGAATTGGAGCGGGCGATCGTCGAGGATGTAGGGCGAGGACGAATCCCAATCGCCGTGGTGGCATCCGCGGGCACGGTGAACACGGGAGCAATCGACCCGCTGCGGGAAATCGTCACGACCGCACATGCTCATGGGGTCTGGATGCATGTAGATGGCGCCTACGGAGCCTTGGCCGCGATTGCTGCTCCCGAAAAGTTCGATGGGCTTGCGCTGGCGGATTCGCTTTCGCTCGATCCTCACAAGTGGCTCTACCAGCCGCTCGATTGCGGGTGCCTCTTGTATCGCGATGCCGAGCGGGCGCGCCAGACCTTCACCTACACCGGGACGTACGCCAAGCAGCTCAGCTCGGATCCGATCGAGGGGTTCGCGTTCTTTGAAGAATCGATCGAGCTTTCGCGGCGCTTCCGCGCGTTGAAGCTGTGGCTGTCGTTGCGCTATCACGGGCTGGAAGGATTCCGGGCCGCGATCCGCCAGGATCTGGACCACGCGCAAAGGCTCGCGGCGGCCATCGAAACCTGCCCGCTCCTCGAGCGAGTGGGCCCGCCCGTAGAATTGAGCGCTGTTTGCTTCCGGCATCGGGTCAGTACGGAGGCCACCGAAGAAACGCGTAATCGCTTCAATCTGGCGCTACTCAAGCGCATCGTCGCGCGCGGGCGCGTGTATCTGTCGAACGCAGAACTCTACAACAAGTTCTGTCTGCGCGCCTGCATCGTGAACCCGCTCACGAAGGACTCGGACATCGACGGGGTTGTGCCCGAAGTTCTGGAGGCAGCACGAGAGGTCGCGGCGGAACCGAAGGTATAGCACGATGCCGGTCAGGGCGGTCCTGACTGTGATCAAATGGTGCTGGCGGTTGGATTTTCGGGCCTGAACGTTCCTGGTTTCGCTCCTTTTGGAGGGTGTATGAAGGCAACGCTTACCGGTGCCAATCGAGAGCTTTGGCCGGAACTCCCGCTGGAGTCCTGGGAGGCTACTTACCGCACCCTTCACATGTGGTCGCAGATTGTCGGCAAAATCCGCCTGGCGTTGAGCCCGAAGATGAATCATTGGTGGGAAGTGCCGCTCTACGTGAATGCGATCGGGCTGACCACCTCGCCCATCCCGTACGAGGGGGGCGGCTTCGAAATCCAGTTCGACTTTATCCATCACCAGCTGGTCATCCAGACCTGCGACGCGACCCGCAAGACGCTTGCACTGGCGCCCCGTTCCGTCGCGGACTTTTACCGGGAATTCATGGCGATGTTGGCGTCACTCGGGATCGACGTGAAGATCTGGAGGATGCCGGTTGAAATCCCAGATCCGATCCCGTTCGATCAAGATACCCAGCACGCTTCCTACGATGCCGAGTATGCCCATCGTTTCTGGCGCATTCTTGTGTCGTGCGACGCGATCTTCAAGCAGTTTCGCTCCGCCTTTATCGGGAAAGCGAGTCCGGTACATTTCTTCTGGGGCAGCTTCGATCTAGCGGTTACTCGATTTTCGGGCCGCCGTGCACCGGAACGCGACGGCGCCGATCCCGTGACGCGCGAAGCCTATTCGCACGAAGTCATCAGCGCTGGATTTTGGCCGGGAGGGGGCGACATCAAAGGAGCGGCCTTTTATGCCTACGCGGCGCCTGAGCCAGCGGGGTTCGGGCAGCATCCGGTCAGCCCCGCACAAGCCTCTTATCACCCGCAACTCAAGGAATTCATCCTGATGTACGACGACGTCCGGCGGTCCGATTCACCTCAAGGCAGGTTGCTCGAGTTTCTGCAAAGCACCTACGACGCCGGGGCGGACCTTGGGAAATGGAATCGCAAGGAGTTGGAAAAAGCCGCCGCCTAGTCGCTGCCGACGCGGCTGATCGGTGCTAGATATTCTCCTTCGGAAAACTCAACCTCCAACCCCCGCGGATGGGTTGGTGAGGCTGACGAGCGGGTTGAGCAAGCTTGCCCTTCAATTTCTGTTCCCAGGTCTCTCTGACTTCCGGTGAGGCTCGCTGGGCTGCAACGAGTGCCATGCCTGCCACGAAATTCTTGCCTCGGTTGGTTGGATATAATACGCGCAGAGTTGTTTCCGTCCCGCGATCGGATTGGAGCCCTCCCTAATGCTTCGCATCCGCGCTGCCCATGTCGATGACATTCCCCTGCTCCGGAAGATGATCCTGGAGTTCGCCACCTTCGAGCGGCTGGAGAAATTCGTCACCGTAACGGAAGAGACGCTGGTGCGTGACGGGTTCGGCCCACGAGAGCGCTATCGCGTGCTCCTCCCCGAGTGGAACGGCCAACCCGCAGGCTATGCCTTCTTTTTCGGTTTCTACAGCAGCTTCCAGGGTCCTGGCATGTTTCTCGAGGACATCTATGTGCGCGAGGAGTTTCGCGGAAAAGGCATCGGCAAAGCGCTGATGGCGGAGGTCGCGACCATCACCCTGCGCGAAGGATTCTGGGCCATGCGCTGGGAAGTGCTCGACTGGAATCAGCCGGCCATCGACTTCTATAAGAAGCTTGGCGCGACATTTCTGGATGATTGGAAACAGGTCCGCCTGTCCGGCAACAACCTGAAACGGCTGGCGGAGAGTGCCACGAAATGAGCGCAGTGCGGATCATCGGCGCAGGCTTGGCCGGGTCGGAAGCCGCATGGCAGTGCGCGCGGCGCGGCATCGCTGTCGAATTGTATGAAATGCGGCCCGTGCGTTCGACGCCCGCACATCAAACGGGCGACTTCGCCGAGTTGGTGTGCTCAAATTCGCTGAAGTCCGACAGCATAAACACGGCGCCCTGGCTTTTGAAGGAAGAGATGCGGCGGGCGGGATCGTTGCTGCTGGAGGTCGCCAGGGCTTGCGCGGTCCCGGCCGGACACGCTCTGGCCGTCGATCGCACGGTGTTCGCAGTCAAAGTGACGGAGGCGGTATCGCGCGAATCGCTGATCACCGTGCGGCGCGAGGAGGTCGGGCGTGTAGATGAGAACCAGATTACGATCATCGCGACCGGGCCCTTGACGTCAGATCGGTTGTCGGCGGAGATTGCGCGGTTGAGTGGGGGGAGTTCCGGAGCTTCCTCGCATCTGTATTTCTACGATTCGATCAGCCCGATCGTCGAAGCCGATTCGATCGCTATGGAGAAGGTTTATCTCGCGGCCCGCTACGACAAGGGCACGGCGGATTACATCAACTGCCCCATGTCGAAGGAAGAATACGACCGCTTCTACGATGCCCTGGTCGGAGCTGAATCCGTGGAAGAACGCGAGTGGGAAAAGCTCAACTACTTTGAAAGTTGCCTGCCGATCGAAGAAATTGCACGGCGCGGGCGCGACACACTGCGCTTCGGCCCCATGAAACCGGTAGGCTTGCGCGATCCGCGCACGGGCAAGCCGCCCCACGCTGTGGTGCAACTCCGCCAGGAGAATCTGCGGGCCGATTCCTACAACCTGGTGGGATTCCAGAACCATTTGAAGTTTGGCGATCAGGCGCGGCTACTGCGCCTGATTCCGGGACTCGAGAATGCACGCTTCCTGCGCTACGGGCAGATTCATCGCAACACCTACATCAACGCACCGTCTCTGCTCCTCGACACGCTGCAGATGAAGGCGCATCCGCGAGTGCTGTTCGCGGGACAGATTTGCGGGGTTGAGGGATACGTCGAGTCGATCGCCACCGGCTTGATGGCGGGCGTGCACGCCGCCGCGCTGGCCTTGGCAACAGACCCGGCGCCGCCGCCGCGAGCATCAGCCTTCGGGTCCCTGATGCATTACGTGACGCAGACGGATCCAAAGAATTTCCAGCCGGCCAACATCACGTTTGATCTGCTGCCACAGTTGGAGCGGCGCGTCCGCGACCGGTCGGAGCGGCATCGGTTGCAGTGCGAAGCGGCTCTGCGGGAGTTCGACAGGTGGGCGGAAAGGGTTGGTGCGGTCGCCGCCACGCGGTAGTCCTCCCTTCCCCGGGCGTATCCCATGCAACAAATTGGCTCCCGATTCCGTACCGGTGAGTGGGACAACGCTCGCTCTTTTGGGCGGGTTACGTTCATTAGTTCGCTACGTCCAACAAACACATGGTCTTACGCGATCTCATCGGCGATGTCTTGCGCACCCTGTGGGCGCACAAGCTACGCACCTTCCTGACCATGTTCGGTATCGCCTGGGGGATCGTCTCCATCGTGCTGATGGTGGCGGCCGGAGAGGGACTGCGCAAGGGGCAGCAGATCCAGGCGCGGAACCTTGGCAAAGACGTGATGATCGTCTTCCACGGGCGCACCAGCCTCCATGCCGGCGGGCAGCGTGCGGGGCGGGCCGTGCACTGGGAGGACGCCGACCTAGCACCTCTGGCAGCCGAGACCCCCGACTGCGAGTACGCGATTCCAGAACTGGAACAAGACACGGTGCGCACCCACAGCAACTTCAACTCGGCGGCGTTGCTGGTGACCGGCTCGATGCCGCCCTTTGGCTACATCCGCAGTCTCGACGTGGGCGACGGGCGCTTCTACAACTGGGACGACCAGCGCGCGGCGCGGCGGGTTGCGTTTCTCGGGACCGATGCTGCTAAGCAGTTATTTCCGCACGGTGGCTCTGCGGTCGGCGAGACGATTTACCTGAATGACGTGCCGTACGAAGTGATCGGAGTGATGGCGAAGAAAAAGCAGGACTCCAGCTACGACGGCTGGGATGTGAACAAGATTTTCGTCCCCTTCGCCGCGATGCGCCGCGATTTCCCGGATAAGCCGCCCGGAACGCCTTACACCTTCGACCAGCTCCTGGTAACCCCGAAGTCCGTCGGTCAGCACGAGGAATGCAAGTACGAGGTGCGGCGAGTGCTGGGACGGCAACATGGTTTCGATCCTCACGACAAAGAAGCCTGTCCGATCTGGGACACCGTGCAGGAAGCCAAAGCCTTCGAAACCATGACCAACGGCATGAAGTATTTCCTGGGAGCCGTCGGAATGGTGACGCTGGTGCTGGGCGGCCTGGGTGTGATGAACGTGATGCTGGTGGCGGTGCGCGAGCGTACCCGAGAGATCGGCGTGCGCAAGGCGCTGGGAGCGCGCGGCGGGGAGATTTTGCGCCAATTTTTCTTCGAAGCCTTGCTGATCGCATTTCTCAGTGGAGGTATCGGGCTCGGGATCGCGTATGGCATTTGCGCGACGGTCAACCTGCTCCCCATGCCGGACTTCTTCGCGGGCCTGTTGCCCACGTGGAAGACCGGAGTGCTGGCCTGCTTCCTGCTCGGAATGATCGCCGTCTTCTCGGCGCTCTATCCGGCACGCCGAGCCGCGTCGATCGACCCGATCGAGGCTTTGCGGTACGAGGCGGGGGGATAGGATCTGACAGCTGACAGCTCGACCCAGGTGCTAAGCGCCTATTGCTAAACTGCTGATGTTACTCGAAATCATCTACGAAGCCTGGATCGCACTAAAGCGCAACCGCACCCGCAGTGCGCTCACCATGCTGGGTATCGTGTGGGGTATCGCGACGGTCACACTGCTGATCGCGTATGGCAACAGTTTCCGGTCGATCCTCGTGAATGGCTTCAACGCGTTCGGAAAGAGCGTCGTGATTTGCTGGCCCCAGCAGACCAGTGAACAACCGGGCGGGCAGCGCGCCGGGAAGAAAGTTGTGCTCGAGAAGGCCGACGTCGAAATGGTAAAGGCCGACGCGCCGCTAGTGAGGCACGCCTGCCTTGAGACCGTGCGTCGGCCGGGGATCAGCTACGGAGACCGCATGGTGGGGACAGCGGCGATCCGGGGAGTGTGTCCCGAATACGGCGAGATGCGCAACGAAGTCCCCTCCGAAGGCCGGTGGATCAACGCCAGCGACGAATTGGAGCGCCGTCACGTGGTGTTTCTGGGCGGACGCCTGCGCGAGCAATTGTTCGGGGGACGGCCCGCCGTGGGTGAAACCGTAGCTATCGGCGGGCAGCGCTTCAGCGTGGTTGGCGTGATGCAGCGCAAGATTCAGCTCAGCAATTACTTTTCAAGCGACGACGATTCCGCCTGGATTCCATATTCTGCCGCGGGCGACCTGTGGAACACGCGCTATGCCGCGGTGCTTGTGTTTGCCCCCATCGCGCCTCAGTTCGAGAAGAAGGCGATGGCACAAGTGCTGGCGGCGGTTGCGACGCGCCAGCAGTTCTCTCCGACCGACAAGAAAGCCTTCCAGATGTTCGGCCGTGACGAATTTCGTCCGATCATCGACGGCTTGACCATTGGTCTGCAGGTCCTGCTGACCTTCGTGGGAACCCTTACCCTTGGGATTGGCGGTGTTGGTGTAATGAACATCATGCTGGTCTCGGTGGATGAGCGCATTCGCGAGATCGGGTTGCGGCGCGCGCTAGGCGCGCGCAAACGGCACATCAAGCTGCAATTTCTGGCCGAGACTCTTTTGATCATGCTGCTCGGCGGTGCCATCGGAATTGTGATTTCTTATGTCATTGCGGCTGCTGTGGGAACTTTACCGATGATGGGACCGCTATTTGAAGATGAATCCGGCAAGGGTGACATCCATCTGAGGATTTCGCTCATGACAGTGCTGCTCTCCACCGGCGTGCTTTTGCTGGTTGGCGTGGCCAGCGGCATGGTTCCCGCACTGCGTGCTTCAAAACTTGATCCGGTCGAGGCGCTGCGATACGAGTAACTCAATCGACCATGAGATAGAGGGCAGCCTCTCACATGCGCTGCACCAGAATGCGCGGCTTGCTGGCCTCAGCCTTCTCCACGATTCCATCTCTCGGGAGTGGATGATTTCCCGTTGACCACATTCCCTCTTCGCAGTAACGTGCAGGCTCAGGAATACGCACGGCAGCAAGGAGTCACGCTTTGCCCAAGTCAGCGGTCGACGTCATCGGTTCCGCATTCGAACACACCCAGATGCAGCTGACGCAACCCTTTCGCTTCGGACAGTGGGCGCGACTTGCGCTGCTCGCGCTGGCCACCGGAGAAATGAGTTCCGGCGGCGGATGCAACAGCAGTAGTTGGAAGGGCTTAGGCAACTTCCCCTCGAAATTCCCGAACCCCTCGCAGAATTTTTCGGAGCCCGGCGACGTGCTGTCGCGTCTGGGGCTGGATCCGGCGGTTATCGCATCTATCGTTCTTGTCCTCGTGGTGGGTTTCCTTGTCCTCGGGCTGGTGTGGCTTTACGTCTCGAGCATCAGCCGCTTTGTTCTGTTCGAGGCTGTGCTGCGCAAGCATTGCGATCTCCGAGAGGGATGGAACCGCTGGTACAGCCAGGGCATCCGTTATTTTGGCTGGCAGTTGGCGTTGTCGTTCATCGGCCTGGCCATAGCCGGAGTGCTTTTTATCCCGCTGCTGATTCCGGTGTTTGCCACCTTGAAAAACCACCAACAGCCTGGTCCGGCCCTGTTCCTGGCATTCTTGCCAATGCTGTTCGTGTTTGGGATCTTCGGTCTGTTTGCCATGCTCATCGCGGTCCTCACCAAAGACTTCGTGATTCCCCTGATGGCGGTGGACAAAATCGGCGTCATCGCGGGCTGGCAGCGCCTGCTCGTGATGATGAAGGCTGAAAAGGGCAGCTATGTGCTGTATATCCTAATGAAGGCGGTGCTGGCGATTGGGGCGGCGCTTGTGTTCGGCATCTTGAGCGGCATCGTCATCGTTTTATTGCTGCTGCCGATTGGGATCGTAGGAGCGGTGCTTTTCTTCGTGGCCAAAGGCGCACACCTGGGCTGGGACGCATTCACGATTACAGCGGTCGTCGTGGCCATGGCAATGCTTATATCGCTGATATTGTATGTGGTGGCGCTAGTCGGCGTTCCCGTGGCCGTGTTCTTCCCCGCCTATGCCATGTACTTCTTCGCGGAGCGTTACCCGGCCCTAAATGCGCTGTTGTATCCACCGCCGCCCGCAGCTGAGCCCCCTCCGATTCCACCGCTGTCGCTGGCCCCTGCGCCTATCGGCTAACAGGCCCGAACTCGACTAGCGGCCCGCATCTGCCGCCACCGGCGCTGTTCACCTTGCGCCTTTGTCGTGACTCCACGAGAAGCGGCGTCCCACGATGCACTTCACGATCAGGTGATCCGTCGCAGGAGTAAGGCCCCAGCCCACGCCGAAGTTGAATTCCCACTTGGGAGAAAGGCTGAGGTCGAGTGTCGGAAAGATCTGGTGCTGCTGCTCGCTAATGGGATCGAACTCGGTGGCGGGACCGGTCGATCCGTAGTATTCGATTCCGCCGGTGATTTTCTTAGTGAAGTCGTAGCTGATCTTGACGTTCGGCGAAAACTCCCAGCCCAGGCTCACACTGGGACCGTGCAGCGAGCGGTCGAAGGTCGGATTGAAGCCGAGGTACCACGGACCGAGTTTCTTGTCGATGATGGGCCGCAATTCGTAGGTCCAGGTGTCGCCTGTAAAGCGCGCCTGGGTGTAGCCGATTTCCTGTGACAGGCTGAGCCCCACCGGCCAATGCCACTTCTCCGGAACCGCGATCCGCGGACGGACGTGGTCGCCCACCCATTGCCAGCCGCCATTCGGCTGAATGCTGCTGAAAACGTAGAAGCCGGTCTCGAACCAGTCGCTGAATCCTTGCGTGATCTCCAGAGTCTCGTGCATGGCGTGGTTGGTGGGCTGGACACCATCGACCACGGTTTTGCTCCCGTTCACCGTGAAATTGGAGTGGAGTTCGACCATGGTAGCTCTGGGTTCGACGAGTTCGGAGTCGTAGACCTGAATCTCGTAGTTGTCTTGGGCAAGGGAGTCGGCGGCCACCGCCAGCAGAAACCAAAGCAGGGATAAGAGAAAGCGCCGACTGCGCATCAAGAATCGCTCCTTTGCCAGGAGCGCCCCAATACCCCGCGTCCGGCAAACCCATGTTAGCTTCGATTCTAAGAGATTTATCAACAGAAAGTGGAGGATGGATTTTCGAACAAAAGGAACCTCCTGTCGGCACCGGGAACTCGGCGGGGAAAGTGGGTGTCCAATCTCTTAGACACGCCGCGTGCCCCCAGGGAGAAAATCATGGGAATGTCGATGGGAGGCAGTGCTCGGTCTGCACCGCAGCTGAACGTGACTCCGCTGATTGATGTGCTGCTGGTGCTGATCATCATCTTCATGGTGATCGTCGCACAGTCGAAGGAAAAAGGACTGGCGGCGCAGATCCCCCAACCGCCAGCCAATCCGGACGCCACGCCGCCGCCGGTGCGGACCATCGTGATTCAGCTGGGAGCAGTAAAAAGCGGGGATACTCCGGAGCTGAAGATCAACGAACAGGCCGTCAGTTGGGCCGATTTGAAACCACAGCTGGCGGACATCTTCAAGCAGCGAGCCGAGCGGGTGGCCTTTGTGCAAGGCGACGACGAGGTCGATTTCGAATATGTGGCCGACGTGATCGACACTGCGCGCGCCGCCGGAGTGGACAAAGTGGGATTGCTCCCAAAAGAGATGGCCGCGAAACGATAACAGCACGGCTAGAGAGGCGGCTTGCCGCGTCTGAGACCGGGCACACCCGTTTCTACCGCTCCGCCAGTTCGAGCACGACCACGGTGTCGAAATCGGAGGCTGCGCGAGCCGGAAGAGTCAGCATGACACCTCGCTCGCTCGTCGACACCTCCACATTGGTGTGGCCGATCAACGTGTATGCGGCCCGGACAGGATCGGGCAGCCGCGGCAGCGGCAGCACTGACTCCTGCCAGTCCAGGACGTGCACGTAAATCTTATTGTCCTTCTGGGTAGTCACGCCCCAGGGACGAGGCCCGACCGGGCCGCCACGCGTGCCGTAGATGGAATCGCCGTACTGGGAGAGCCACTCTCCCATCTGGTGGAGCCGCTCAACGAACTCTGGCTGAATGGTGCCGTCGGGCCGCGGGCCGATGTTCAGCAGGAAGTTCGCATTGTTGCCTGCCGCGCGCACCAGATACTGCACCAGCTCGCGCGTATTCTTGAAACGATCGTCCGTGGCGTTGTAGCCCCAGGCGGTGTTGATGGTCTCGGCAGTTTCCATCGGTAGATCGCCGATCTTCTGTTCAGCATTAAAACCTGCTGTGTTGCGGCCGGGGAGATCCTTCTCGAACATCTGAATGTCTTCCCCCGGAATCGGCGCCTGATGATGGTTGTTTCCCACCAGGGTCTGCGGCTGTAGGCTGTGAATTAGCTGGTAAGTCCGATCGAGATGCCAATCGGCCTTGGGCTTGTCCCACCAGCCATCGAACCAGATGCCGCTGATCTCGCCGTAATTGGTCAGCAGCTCCTTCAGCTGGGCATCCTGGTATTCGAGGTATTTGTTCCAGGCGCCCGTGTCAGGACGTCCAGCCGATTCGCCGGTGCGGCCTCTCGGATAGTAATCCGGGTTGTGCCAGTCGAGTTGCGAGTAATAGAACGACAGGTGAATGCCCTGCTTGTGGCACTCGTCGGCTAGCATCTTGAGCGGATCTTTTTTCCAGGGCGTGCGTTTCACGATGGTCCAGTCCGACACCTGCGAATCGAACATGGCGAACCCGTCGTGATGCTTGCTGGTGATCGTGATGTATTTCATGCCCGCAGCTTTGGCCAGCGCCACCCACGCGGCCGCGTCGAATTTGTCCGGATTGAACTGCGCCGGCAGTTTTTCATAATCCGCAATACGAAGCCTGCGGTTCTGCATGACCCACTCCCCATCCTGGAGAACGCTGTACACTCCCCAGTGGATGAACATGCCGAACTTGGCGTCCTGGAACCAACGGCGGGCGGCAAGATTGTCGGCTGTGGGTGGGGCAGATTGGGCGTCGGATCGTGAGAGAAACGGAAAAAGAAGGCACATGGTCAACAACGCACGGAGCTGGGTAGCGACACGGTGGGGAATCATGGGGGGCAAGAATACTTGCAACGGCCAAGCAGGTAAAGGGCCTAGGTCACGTAAGGACGCGAAGGACTGCAATGCTAGTCCCTCGCCCTGTTCTTGATCCAGATCGGTGCCCCGACAAACCCAAACGCGTGCCGGATCTGGTTTTCCAGAAAACGCTGGTAAGAAAAGTGCAATTTCACCGCGCGATCGGTAAACAGGATGAATGTGGGCGGAGCGACGTTCGATTGCGTCATGTAGAGGATGCGCACGCGCTGGCTCATGGGGACCGAGGCACGTTCGAAATCGACCGTCTTGAGGAAGCGGTTCATCTCGCCGGTACCGATGCGCTTGCGGCGTTCGGCGGCGACTTCCTCGATCAAGGGGAAAATCTGGTCGACATTCTTGCCCGTCGAGGCCGAGATGAACAATACCGGCGCGTAGTTCAAGAACTTCAGGGAGTCGCGCAGGCGCTCGACGTAGAGCTTCTGGTCTTGGGGCCGCTTGGAGTCCTGGATGCGGGCGGCGCGGGCCTGGCTGATGGCGCGATTCTTGCCGGTGGTAATCAGGTCCCACTTGTTGACCAGGATGATCAGAGATCGGCCGCTCTCATGCGCGTAGCCGGCGATGGTAGCGTCGAGCGAGCTGACGCCTTGGGTGGCATCGATGACGAGCAACGCAATATCGGCATCCTCCAGATGCTGGCGCGACATCACGACCGAGAGCTTCTCTGCCATCAGATGAGTCTTGCCCTTGCGGCGGATGCCGGCCGTATCGATGAAGCGGAAGCTGGTGCCGTTGTATTCGACGACTTCGTCGACCGCATCGCGCGTCGTACCCGGGATCGGCGAGACGATGGCACGCGAGGTCCCGGTAAGTTGGTTCAGCAGTGTGGATTTGCCGACGTTGGGATGCCCGATAATGGCGATCTTAACTTCGGTCGTTGCTTGTGGGTCGTCGGTCGTCGGCTCATCAGCGGTGGACTCGTCGGCGACTGCCTCCCCGACAGCGGCCTGCGTCGTCTGGTTGGTTCCGGCCTCCTCGGTGAACTCTTTGGCCTCGGTGGTCACGGTTTCTCCTTCCCGAGGCGGCAAGACCTCCAAGAACGCGTCGAGAAGGTCATCGATTCCATGGCCGTGTTCGGCGGAGAGGGGGAAGATTTTCTTTACGCGCAGGCGGTGGAAGTCATCGGAGAGTCCTTCCTGTTTGTCGCTATCGATCTTGTTGACCGCCAGGAAAAGGGGTTTGCCGGTCTTCATCAGCAAGCGTACGAGTTCGAGGTCGGGGCCGGCCAGTTCCGTGCGGCCGTCGACGACCATGACAATGGCGGCAGCCTCGTCGAGCGCGACCCGGGCCTGGCGGAAGATTTCCGACGGGATAAAGTCCTTGTCTTCCGGAATGATGCCGCCGGTATCGACGACGCGGAAGCGACGGCCGCGCCACTCGCTGTCGCCGTAGAGACGGTCGCGGGTTATGCCGGGCTCGTCCCCGACGATAGCGCGCCGGGATCCAACCAGCCGATTAAACAGCGTGGACTTGCCGACGTTGGGTCGGCCGACAATGGCGAGGAGCGGCTGTGGTTCCCGATCGGCCACCGCCTGCCCTGAGCGGTGCGAAGGAACTTCTGTCGCCGCAGCGTATATTTTGTGTTTTCTCGACAAGGTGCTCGATTCCAAGGTTAGCCAAAACTCAAGGGCGATGTGGTGCCGCGGCGAAATGCGCCGCGGCCGCACCGGCGAGGGCGCCTGTGCCTACGTGGTCCGTAACGCTATTATAGAGACTCCGTGCCGTCCACCTCCCAGCCCGCCTCCTCCGGTCGGTCCCGCGCGGACAAAAAGGATGTTTCCCTTTACAACTTTTTTGCCCCCGGAGGCGTGCTCTCAAAGGCGCATCCCGCGTATGAATTCCGCCGCGGACAGCTCAAGATGGCCCAGGCCGTCGAGCAGGCACTCGAAGAAAAACGGCATCTCATCGTCGAAGCCGGCACCGGCACGGGCAAGACGCTTGCCTACCTGCTGCCGGTGATCCGCTCGGGCAAGCGCGTCATCATCTCGACCGGCACCAAGAATCTGCAGGAGCAGCTCTTCTACAAAGACATTCCCTTCCTCGAGCAGGCCCTGTTCCCCAATCGCGAGAGCAAACTGAACGTCTGCTATATGAAGGGACGCAACAACTATCTCTGCAAGAAGAAGCTCTACGACCTGACTGACCAGCCCGTGCTGTCGGGTCTCGAAGAAATCGAGCACTACCGTGCGATCGCCGCTTGGGAGAAGACAACCCACACCGGTGATCGGGCCGAATTGGCTTCGTTGCCTGAGGCCAGCGCGCTCTGGCACAAGCTGGATGCACGCTCCGACACCTGCCTCGGCCAGAAATGCAGCGCATTTGAGACTTGCTTCGTCA
>Ga0210408_10000143_pt1 | contig 112074 bp, 91 predicted proteins | sample IncBWH4MmetaG_FD_155471 | JGI IMG/M metagenome (GOLD analysis project Ga0210408, IMG submission 155471) | Forest soil microbial communities from Barre Woods Harvard Forest LTER site, Petersham, Massachusetts, United States - Inc-BW-H-4-M | ecosystem: Environmental > Terrestrial > Soil >...
CCTCAACATGAGAGTGCAACCAGCGATGGCAACCGCGTAAGAAACAGACTACCGCAAGAAAAACACGAACCGGAAGAAACCCCTCTGAGGGAAAACGCGTCTCCGATCCGAGTTTTTCAACACCAACTCCCTATATCACTCATCTTCCCTCGCGGCCACCTCGGGCGATTTCAATCGCAGGAAACAGCACGGATAGCGATCAGAGGGTATGGGGAAGTCTTGCTTAGCAGCCGCCTACGGCGCTGCGCTAGGTCTATGGTTCATTGTGGCTTGCGCCAACACCAACGCACAGACGACAACTACTGGTGGCTCTAATGTCCGAGGCCCCCATAAAGTCGTGAGTTGCAAGAAAGACTCGGAGTGCCCTTCCGGTCAGCGCTGCGGCTTTACGGGCGGCTGTGAAAGTAAAGGGAAATGTATCGTCCCAAGCCGTGACAATCATTGCATCGATCCGGGTGGCCGCTGCGGTTGCGATGGTCGCCCCGTCTATATTTTTTGTGCAGTGGGTTCGCGTACCGAATACGCATCGGCTCCCACAGGTGCGGTAGGCCCGTGTCCGAAAACTTGCAGCGAGCAATTAGAGTGCGGATCTGGTCTAGTGTGCCAGAAGGGCTTCTGCGTTAAGCCATAATGCAAGAGTTGTTGCAAAATCGCGATTTCACTTATTGACCCCTTCTCCATTCACGACCAAACCTCGTTCAAGTGGAAGATGTACTTCTGAGTATTGTGCCTGTGCATTGTTTTAACAATTCGGGCGTAAGATCAGACTGCTTTTAGGCCAACCTCCCCAAAGGAGCCAGCCATGGTCGAAGAGCCTCGTTGCCCATACTGTGTTTTGATTGACCACTTCATGCTGCTCAGCCCGACTGGAGATGGTCGCTTTGTGTGTAAGAAGTGTGGACACATCGCCTTTCCTGAAAATAAGGTTTTCCAGTGTCTCTGCTGTCACTGCAGCGCGATGAGGGCATTTGAACCTGCAAAACCGCGATTCTGGTCGGCGCAGAAATCGGTTAATTGGTGAAAGATCCGCAGTCCACTCACTGATCCAGTTTCAAGTGTTCCCCAAGTCGCCGAGGGCATTGGGCCGTCCCAATTTCCTGTTCCCTAACACCCCCACCTGATTTCAACCACCCGATACCCGCTACAATGTCCCGAACATGATCGCTCATCTGCGTGGAAAACTGCTGGTCAAACATCCCAACCAGGCTATCGTCGAAACTGGGGGCGTTGGCTACGACGTGACGATCAGCATTCCTACGTTCTCCGACCTTCCCGCTGCGGGCAGCGAAGTTGCCCTGCAGATTCACACGCACGTTCGCGAAGACCAGATCGCGCTTTATGGCTTTCTCCGGATCGCGGAAAAGCATCTGTTCGAAAAGCTTCTCACGGTCAGCGGGATTGGACCGAAGTTGGCCATCACCATCTTGAGCGGCATGCCGGCAGATGAGATGGTGGGCGCCATTCGAGGGAATGATGTTGCGCGGCTCACCCGTATTCCGGGCATCGGCCGAAAGACGGCGGAACGGATGGTGCTCGAACTGCGCGACAAGCTTCCTACGCCTGCGCCCGGCCAGGAAGTCGCTCCTCCCGCGATGAATCCGGTCGAGGAGGACGTGCTTTCCGCATTGCTGAACCTGGGATATCAGCGTGCCGCGGCCGAGAAGACGCTGCTGGTTGCGACCAAGGCCGGCAAGGCGAGTTCGTTTGATCAGCTGTTTCGGGAAGCGCTGGGACAGTTATCGAAGTAGTCGGGCGGTACGAAACTACTGCAAACGATCCTGCTTGGTTAGTGTCCCACGAATCTCAAATAGAGGTCCCGATCCGCCTTGCAATGCTCGGCCATCTCTTTCACCTTTTGCCAGGCTTCGCGCTGGGATTCGTCCTTGGCGCGGTCCTTCACGCGCTCCCATTCCAGCAAAAACGTCTCGGCTTGCAGGTGATTGAAGACCGTCTTGCCAAAGGGATCGATGCCGCGGAGAACCGGGAACTCCTGTTCGTCGCTGCCGGGGACCACGCCGTGCAGGATGACCCACTCCCCGCGCTCACCAAGATCGTCTTCCAGTTTCACCACCAGCGACATTGCATTCTCCGGAAAAGGGTGCGGCGAATGTATCAAGTCACGACCCATTTTTCATGGCACCATTGTGCCATAGGTCCTTGAAATTCATGGGTTTGCCATAGTCAGGATGCGGCGCGGCAAGGCAACAGCCCGCCGGGGCTGACGTCCCGGCCGCCCAGACGGGGCGTCTGGGTCTACGTGTTCACGAACTGGATCACGTAGGGGTAGATGCCTCGTCTGCCCGGCCGAGCGACAGCTCGGCTGCAAGCGCTGCAGACTCTTGTGAAGAATGTTTTTCTGGATCTCGTTAGAGAGTTCGCAATTCGCAGCGTAACTCGCGAATCATTCCACGCGGTGTGCGCACGCGAACTCCGCTGAGAACAACTGCGTTTGCTGGGTGCTGATTCGACCGCGTTTTGGACCAGTGTTCATGCGGCTCTCCGTGTGTTGCGATTTTCAACAAGATTGTCACGCGACTGATACCTGACCCTCTGGACACAAGGAAGTTGAACTACTGGCATCTATGTCGCGCTGCATTTTCGATTCAAGATAGCTCCGAAGTTAGTCCGCCGCCGACTCCGGCCTTTCACCCGGACCCTTGGCAACGGAAACAATTCCAAATTCTCCCGCCGTGCGAACGCGAGTACGGCTTGGAAGGTGAAAAACATGGTGGATCTCAGCTCGCGTTGGGATCGTTTTGCAGGTGTCTTTTGCATCCTGCTCGTCATCACTCTGATGGCAGGGTGCCAGGCAGTTTCCGCAGCCGAACCTAATTCTTCCTACCTGAGGGACGGCGCTCTCGTAGTAAGCACCACCAATTTGAATTTCGGAACAGCGGTCATCGGCAGTTCGAAGCAGATGACAGATAGCGTCAGCAACACTTCGCGGAGATCCGTGACCATTTCCAGCGTGACGTCCTCGGATCCCCAGTTCGTGGTGAGCGGGCTGACGTTGCCTTTGACGCTTGCTCCTCGCCAAAGTGCCACGTTCACCGTCGCATTCACACCGCAAGTAGCTGGCACTCCTTCCGCACGACTGTCCATCACGAGCGCCCGGTATGTCGCCCTTGGTGTCGCCGTGTCTGGCCAAGCTGTCACGCGAGGGACGTTGACGCTTACCCCATCCTCCTTGTCATTCGGAAACGTCGGCGTGGGCCAGAGTGCGGCCAAGACAGTTACCCTGACGAATTCAGGCGGCAGCAGCGTTACCGTGAGTCAGGCTTCCGTCAGCAACGCAGCCTTCACGATTAGCGGACTGAGCCTGCCCGTCACCCTGGCGGCAAAGCAAACCGCCACGTTCAGTGTGACCTTTGCGCCCAAGTCATCGGGGTCGGTCAACGGCAGCGTCATGGTGAACGGCGATGCTTCGTTGTCCATGGGCGCGGTTTCAGGAAGTTCGAGTTCCCCATCGGCCGCTCCCATCACCGCCTCCTTGTCCGTTGCGGGTGATGGAACCACCGCCGGGCAACTTGGCGTCGCGCCTGCCGCTGTAGCTTTCGGCAGCGTTCTTGTCGGGAGCACGCAGAGCCAAAGCGTGACCCTTACCAACTCCGGCGGCAGCAGTGCGACGATCTCGCAGGCGACCGCGACCGGCGCGGGTGTACGCGTCAGCGGCCTTACGTTGCCCCTGACGCTTGCGTCGGGACAGAGTTCGACGTTGCAGGTAACTTTCGCGCCGACGTCGGCGGGCAGCGTTACGGGAAGCCTCGCGATCGTATCGAGCGCGTCGAATGCGAATATGGTCCTGGCGATCACCGGTACGGCAGTAGCTCCCGGCGCCCTGGCGGTCGCGCCTGCCAGTCTCGGCTTCGGCAACGTGCAGGTCGGCAGTAGCCAGAGCCAGCCTGCGACCATCACAAATTCGGGCGGCACGACCGTAACGATCACACAAGCAACGGCTACGGGTGCAGGGTACAGCATTTCCGGACTGACTCTGCCTTTGGTGCTCGCGCCCGGACAAAATTCCGCCTTCTCGGTGAGGTTCGCACCACAAACCGGCAGCAGCGTGAATGGATCGGTTGCGTTTACGGGCAGCGGAGCAAGCGCGACCCTGCCCTTATCGGGCACAGGTCAGGCGGCGACTACGTTGGGAGTCAATCCGGCCAGCGTGAGCTTCGGCAGCGTGCAGGTCGGCACCAATCAGCCGCAGACCATTACCCTCAACAACGGAAGCAGTTCGGCTATCACGATTACGCAAGCAACCGCGAGCGGAACCGGCTTCAGCATGAGCGGCCTGAGTCTGCCGGCGACTCTTAACGCCGGACAGAGCGCCTCGTTCACTACGACCTTTGCGCCGCCTGTCGCGGGAAGCGCAACCGGCAGCATTGCGGTTACCAGCACTGCGTCCAATTCCTCCTTCAGCATTCCGCTCTCAGGTACGGGCGTCACTGCGGGTACTCTGGCAGCAAATCCAACCAGCATCGCGTTTGGCGCTGTGCAGGTTGGCAGCAGCCAATCGCACTCTCAAACTCTCACCAACACTGGTGGATCACTGCTCCATATTTCGACGGCGACCGTGACCGGGGCAGGTTTCGCGACCAGCGGCTTGAGCGTACCGGCAACTTTGAACGCAGGCCAGAGCCTGACCTTCAACGTAACGTTCACGCCCCAGAGCAGCGGGAACTCGAGCGGAAGTCTCGCGTTAACGGCAGATGGCTCGGTAGGCAACTTGAGCGTCACTCTGTCTGGAAGCGGAGCCAGTCCGGGCCAGTTGGCGGTCACGCCAACGACGGTAAACTTCGGCAACGTGGTTGTGGGTGTTACCCAGAATCAGTCTGGAACTCTGACCGCGAGCGGAGCAGGAGTGACTATCTCGTCTGTGTCTTCGACCAACTCGGAGTTCACTCTGAGCGGGCTGTCGCTTCCCATCACCCTCAACGCGGGCCAGAGCTCCAACTTCACGTTGACCTTCGCGCCGCAGGCGAGCGGGGCCGCGTCAGCAACGATCACGTTCGCAAGCAATGCCACCAACCCTTCGGTGGCTACTTCGGTGTCTGGCACAGGAACAACGCCACCGCAGCACAACGTGAGCCTAGGCTGGACCGCCAGCACATCCACAGTCGCAGGGTACAACGTGTACCGTGGTAGTCAGTCTGGCGGACCGTACGTCGCCGTCAATAGCGGTCTGGATGCGAGCACGAGCTACACCGACACTTCAGTGCAGGCAGGTCAGACTTACTATTACGTCGTAACAGCAGTCGACGGAAGTGGCAACGAAAGCGTCTATTCGAACCAGGCTCAGGCGGTGATTCCGACTCCGTAGGGAGTCATTCACTGCTTGCTGAGCCATAAAACGACGCCGTCTCGCGGGCTGTAGTGCGCGAGACGGCGTCGTGGTGTCCGGGCGTTTCTGTGCGCAGCTGTCTTCCGCAGGAACTGTGTACCGAACTTGAGGGTAGAAATGACTTCACTGATAGGGTACGTTTAAAGACAAGCTATGAAGTTATTTCACGCAAGTGCAATCGTACTGCTGTTGACCGTGCTGGCCAGCGCACAGGTGCATTCCAGAGAGACAGAAGCGGAAAAAACCAAACTGATCGCGCTCGAGAACGCCTGGAACCAGGCTCAGATTCACCGCGACGGACAGGCTCTCGATTCCTTACTCGCCGACACTTTCGTCTATACCGACTGGGACGGAACCGTCATGAATAAGTCGCGCTTCATTGCGGACATCAAAGATCCCACGGTGGAGACAACCCTGGTCGCCAACGAAGGAGTGGAGGTTTACTTCTATCCCGGCGCGGCCGTGATAACAGGCGCTTACCACGCGAAGGGGAAAAGCAAGGGCCGCCAGTTCGACCATCACGGGCGCTTCACCGACACGTGGATTCAGATGAACGGACAATGGATCTGCGCGGCCAGTCACACGAACCTGGTGGGGAAGTAAGAGGCCATCGTCGACGTTGTCGAGTTGTGGAGGTCCGATTCCCATCAATATTACTTTTCGCGCTTGGGTCGAAGCAAAAAAGGCCGCCCGATGTTTGGGCGGTTGAATAATGTTTTCGTATTTAAGAGGACTCGTTACACTTTTCAGCAGCCTCACGAACCCCTATTGCACGGTCTGTAGTATCGAGGCCGAACTCTTAGCGATATTTGAATTGCCGTAGTAAGTGACCTTAACTCTGCTCGAACCTACGGGCAGGGCCGAGGTGGTGAACTTCGCTATGCCCCCGCTCAGTTGGGCTCTTCCGAGATTTGTGTACCCGATCGAGAATGTCACCGGCCCGGTTGGCATAACCGTTGGGGAGGTGATTTTCGCGGTGAAGATCACGGGCTGGCCCAGCTTCGAAGGATTCAAGGACGAAGTGATGGTAGCGGCCGTCTTGGTCTGAAGAACGTCCTGCAGAAGCACGGCGGATGTGCTGCCTAGATTGAAGGCGTCGCCGGAGTACACCGCAACCAGAGGATACGGAGCTCCAAACGGATCCGCATTCAGGTTCGATCTGGTGAGCGTGGCCACGCCGCTGGCGTTCACTGGAGCCGTGCCAATCGTGTAAGTCTGCGTATCTCGAGACCAGCGGAAAGCGACATTCCCGGTTGGGGCCGTGGGTCCTGAGGCCGTTACCTTTGTGGTCCAGGTTACAGCTTGGCCATACGGCGAGGGGTTGAGACTGGAAGCTATGACAGCAGAAGTCGGGTACGCATTCACGGCTTGCAATAGAGCCGCAGACTTGCTGGGCAAGTAATTAACATCACCCGCATACGAACCTTGAAGCGCGTGGGTGCCAGCCGCCAGCCTGGAGCTCTGAAGTCTGGCCACTCCACTCTTCAGAGGCACGACTCCTAACGTTGTCCTTCCATCAAAAAAAGTGACGTTCTCCCCATCCGGCGGTGCGCCAACCACCGTGGATCCGACGTTTGCCGTAAGAGTAATTGTTTGTCCAACCAACGAGGGGTTGGGAGAGGATTCGAGAATAGTGCTCATCACAGGTACCAACAGGTAGCTTGAATACGCGCTTCCGGTATACAAGGAAGTCAGGATCAAACCGAACTGGTTAATGCCATTCCCCTCGCTTAACGGGATCTGCCCGAAGGGGCCCAACGCCTTCATTCCTTCCGTCTTGGTCCATATGAAGGGGGATCCTCTTACATTAGGCGCCCATGCGAACCCGACAATTTGTCCACCGCTGTTGATGCCCACCGCCGAGGATTCAGTAAAGCCGGGCGGCGTTCCAAGATCGTGCATCCCAGCCGCTTCGGTCCAGAGAAAGGCGTGTCGAATTCCACTCGGCGTCAAAGAGCTGCCTACAATTTCTCCGCTGTTATTGATGGCACCAGCTACGCTGCTGGTTCCACCGAGCGTCCCCAGATCTTGCATTCCTCCGGCTTGTGTCCATAGGAATGCATGCAAGGAAGAACCATCGCCGATGTAGCAGGCCCCGACGACCTGAGCGTTGTCATTGATGCCCGACGCAAAACTGCCAAGTTCGCTGCCGAGAGTGCCTAAGTCACGCATGCCTTCAGGCTGCGTCCAATAAAACGCATGAACATAGTTTGTCGGGCCCACCTGGGACCATCCGACCACCTCACCCTTGTTGTTGATTCCGCTCGCGGTACTGTAAACGCCAAGGGTTCCCAGGTCTTGTGTGCCGCCAGACTGACTCCACAGGAATGCGTGGCTATTGCCAGCGATGTCGTCAGCCCCTCCGACCACCTGTCCGCTATCGTTGATTGCATATGCCACACTGAAGGGCCCACCCAAGGTCCCCAGGTCTTGAATACCTCCAGTTCGGTTCCACACGAACGCGTGCCACGCGGAGTTGGGTATGTCAGACTGGCCGACGACCTGACCTTGATTGTTAACTCCGAATGCCCTGGTTAGCTTGCCTCCCAACGTCGGAAGTTTGGTCACCTTGTAATCCTGGGCCGTTGCCTCGAAGGCCACGGCGAAGATCAGAATCAGGATGAATACTACGCATACAACGAGAGAAGAATTGCGGTTCCCTGTGCGAGTCATAACCGGCCTCCTACGGAATCAGGGCAGGGCTTGAGATGAGGTACGGAACGCCTTGTGGTCTCAGACCGCCAGCCCCAACGGGCAAATGAAGAAGAACCGAGCGCGAGAAGAATTTCGCTCGGAATTCGCCTAGCGGATGCAGGCTTCCATGCCGGGGAGCGCGGTTCGCGGGCGACAGTGGTTCTTTCCTATTGTCCCGCTACGCTGGATGTGTCAAGCCAGGAAACGTGCGGAAATCGGACCAGATGATCCCAATTCAGGACAATCCGCCGATTAGGAAACAACGGAGCTGCAAGGATAATGAACGCAGAAATTAGATGGCGATCAATTGTTTACCGCATCAGGGCCGTTTCCCCCACGGGCCGCTCGTAAGGCGTCTCTCCACGCTCCGGCCGGCCGCGCTTGCCGCGGAATCTTCGCTGCAGGCGATCGAGGTACACGTAGTACACAGGAGTGATATACAGGGTCACAACTTGGGAGAAAAGCAGTCCGCCCACAACAGCCAGGCCCAGTCCTCGCCGGGAATCCGCGCCGGCACCCATCCCGATGGCAATCGGCAGCGTTCCCATCAATGCCGCCATGGTCGTCATCATGATGGGGCGGAAGCGCACGAGCGCGCCTTGATAGATGGACTCTTCGGGCGACTTGCCTTCGTTGCGTTCTGCTTCGAGGGCGAAGTCAATCATCATGATGGCATTTTTCTTCACGATGCCGATCAGCATGATGACTCCGACGAACGAGTACAGATTCAGTTCCTGATGGAAAAGGATCAGGGTCAGCAGCGCGCCCACGCCGGCGGACGGTAGGCCGGACAGAATTGTCAGAGGATGAATAAAGCTCTCGTACAGAATTCCGAGAATGATGTAGATGACCAGGATTGCCGCCAGCAGAAGCAGTCCCATGCCCGTGAAAGAATTCTGGAACGCCTGGGCTGTGCCCTGAAATGTGCCTTGAATGTCGCCGGGAAGAATCGCGTTGGCTTTTTGTTCGACCAGGCGGGTGGCGTCGCCCAGCGCGGTTCCCGGCTTCAGATTGAAGCTTAGCGTGACCGCCGGCAACTGGCCCAGGTGGTTCACCGTGAGCGGGCCCACCGACGGCACAAGCCGGGCGACAGTACTGAGCGGCACCAGCTTTCCAGTATTTGAACGAACGTAAAGCAGGGAAAGTTTGTCCGGATTGGTCTGGTATTCCGGCAGCAGCTCGACAATCACGTAGTACTCGTTATTGGGCGCATAGATTGTGCTGATCTGGCGCGTTCCGTACGCCGAATAAAGCGCGTCCGAGACCTGGTTGGGACTCAATCCCAGCGCGTACGCCTTGTCGTGATCGACTTCCACGGTGAGTTGCGGATTCTTCACCTGCAGATCGCTGGTCACGTCCTGCAATTCCGGAAGCCCGCGCAGGGCGGCCTCGAGCTTGGGCGCCGCCTCATATAGCTCATTCGTATCCGGCGTCTGCAGCGTGTACTGGTATTGCGACTTGGTGAGCGAGCCGCCGATGCGGATGGTCGGCGGAATCTGCATGAAGACATTCAATCCCGGAATCTGGGAAACCTTCGGACGAAGCGACTGCAGAACGTCAGTCGCTGTCATCTGGTTCACGCGATCCTTCCGGTTTTTCAGGCGGAAGAAGATTCGGCCCTGGTTGATCGGGTTCCCGATGGCCGACATGGTATTCACGACATTGGGATCATGGCGCACCACGTCGGCCACTCTCTGTTGCAGCTGCATCATGTCCTGGAAAGCAATGCCTTGCTGCGCTTCGGTAAACGCGAATGCCAGGTTCTGATCCTCGTCGGGAATAAAGCCGGTCTTCGAGATCGAGTACAGGTAGAACGTGAGCGCGATCACCACGAATGAGATCAACAGGGTCACGAACTTGTGCCGGAGGACGACCCGAAGGCTGCGGTCGTACCCGCGCAGCCACGCATTGAATGCGCGCTCGCTGAGATTGAAGAGCCTTCCGTGTTGCGCGCTCTCCTGATGACGCAGAAAGCGGCTGCACAGCATGGGGGTGAGCGTGAGCGAGACAAATCCGGAGACCAGAATCGCGGCGCCAATGGTGACCGCGAATTCGTGCAGCAAGCGCCCGATAATTCCTCCCATGAACAGCAGAGGAATGAACACGGCGGCGAGCGAAAGTGTCATGGAGAGGATCGTGAAGCCGATTTCGCGCGCGCCTTCGCGTGCCGCCTGCAGTTGCGTTTTTCCCATCTCCCGATGGCGCACGATGTTCTCGAGCATAACGATGGCGTCGTCGACTACGAATCCGACCGACAAGGTCAGCGCCATCAGCGAAAGATTGTCGAGGCTGTAGCCCAGCAGGTACATCACTGAGAAAGTTCCGATGATGGACATCGGCAGGGCGAGCGAAGGAATGATCGTCGCCGAGACGTTTCTCAGAAAAATGAAGATGACGAGGATGACCAGGGCGATGGTCAGCAGCAGCGTAAACTTGACGTCATCGACCGAAGATCGGATCGAGACCGACCGGTCATACAGCGTGTCAATGCGGACGGCCGCAGGGATGTGCTCTTCAAGCCGGGGCAGCAGCTTCTTGATGCTGTCCACTACGGCGACGGTGTTGGTGCCGGGCTGCTTCTGAATCGCCAGCACGATGGCGCGTACGCCGTTGAACCAGCTGGCGGTCTTGTCGTTCTGCACGCTGTCGATCACGCGGCCTAGTTCGTTCAGCCGGACCGGCCGCCCGTTGCGGTAAGCGACGATCATCGGCGCGAACTGCAGCGCGTTCATGCGTTGCCCGTTCGACAAGATAGTGAAAGTGCGATTCTGGCCGTAAAGCGTGCCCGTGGGAAGATTCGTGTTCCCGGATTGCAGGGCGGCTTCGACTTCATCGATGCCGACCTGGCGCGAAGCCAGGGCGCTCGGGTCAAGTTGCGCCCGCATGGCGTACTTTTGCGAGCCATAGACCTGCACCTGCGCGACGCCGTTCACCATGGAGATATTCTGGGCGATGGTGGTCTCGGCGGCCTCGTCAACGTCCGAGAGCTTCATCGTGGGCGAGCTGAGCGCCAGGTAAAGAATGGGTGAATCGGCGGGATTCACCTTTTGAAAGGTGGGCGGCGTGGGCATCTGCGGAGGAAGTTGTCCGCCGGCTGCGGTGATTGCGGCCTGTATGTCCAGAGCGGCGCCATCCAGATTTCGGCTCAGGTTGAACTGCACTGTGATGTTCGTCGATCCCAGCGAGTTGGTCGATGTCATCGAGTCGATGCCGGCGATGGTCGAGAACTGCTTCTCGAGCGGAGTTGCGACCGAAGACGCCATCGTATCCGGACTCGCTCCGGGCAGAGACGCGCTCACCAGGATGGTCGGAAAATCGACGTTGGGAAGGTCGCTCACCGGCAGCAATTGGTAAGCGAAGATTCCAAACACCAGGATCGCCGCCATGACCAGCGTGGTCATGATGGGACGCCCGATGAAGAGGTCGGTCACAGGCTGCCTCCGCCCGAACCGGTCCGGGCAGACGCATCGGGCTGGGCGCCGGCAGCCGCACCCTGCACGACTACTTTTGCATTCGGCGCCACCCGCAGATGTCCGCCGATGATCACTCGCTCACCCGCTTTCAACCCGGTCGAGACCACGGTCAAATCCTGATAGCTGCCGCCAGTTTTCACGGGACGCGATTCGGCCGTGTCCTGGGCCGTCACAACATAGACATACTCGCCCTGCTGACCGGTCTGTACCGCCTTGGTCGGTACCACAATCGCGTTCTTTTGCAATGACAATTGCAGGACCGCGTCCACAAACTCACCCGGCCACAGCCGGCGATCCTTGTTGAGGAAGGTTGCCTTTAACTTCACCGTGCCGGTGCTGGTGTCGACGCCGTTGTCGATGAACGACAGATACCCTTCGGCAGGCTTGCCTGTCTCTCCCTTGGGATAGGCGAACACGGCGAGCTTGCGGCTGAGCGAGTACTGTCGCACCTGGCCTAGAACCGATTCGGGCACCGTAAAGGTCACGTAAATCGGGCTGATCTGGTTGAGTTGGACCAGGTAGGGTGTGTCGTTGGCTTTGATCAGGTTTCCCCGATTCATCATCAAATTGCCGGTGCGCGAATCCATCGGAGCGAAGATGTCGGTGTACTGAAACTGCACGCGAGCGGCCTCGACCGCAGCCTTGTCGGCTTCCACCACCGAGGCATCCGCCTTGGCTTGCGTGCGGATCTGATCCGCCTGCTCGCGCGAGACAACGCCCTGTTTCTCGAGAGCGCTGTAGCGCTCCGCTTGCAAACGAGAGTTCACCGCCTGCGCCTCATCGCGCTTCTGCTGGCCAACGGCTTTGTCCAGGTCCGCCTGGAACGGACGCTTATCCAGCCGGACCAGCAATTGGCCTTTGCGAACGTCTTCGCCTTCCTTGAACAGGATCTCTTGAATCTCACCATTGACCTGTGACCGGATCTGCACGGTCTGGTAAGCCTCCACATTGCCGATGGCGCTGACTTGGATGGGGACATCCCTTTGCTCGGAGGTGGCCACCACGACGGGAGCAGGGGGCCGACCCGAGGCCGCGGCGGTCTGACTTTTGATATTGCTGCACCCGACTGGAACGAGTGCACCGGTGCATACTACGGCGACGAGCAGAGGCCGAACACGTAACCACGAGGCCTGCATCAGGGATTTACTCCGACGATCTGTTTGGAACAGGCTCTAAAAGCAGAGCTCTCTTAGCCTTACGGATGAATATTGTAACCCGGACACGGCTATCCACAATGTGATCCCCCTCACTGTCTAAGACTGTTATAAGCGGGAAATGTCATCTACTTCGTTCCAATCCGGCCGAAAGTTCGCGACCCGAGGATCGCTGCTTACGCGCCCGGGCGCGGATTACAATGACCTTGCAGATACGACTTCTCGCCTCGTAGCGGGAAGGGCCGGCTTTTCTTGTGAGGTGCAGGTTATGCAATCGCAAAAGGATGCCAACCCGAACTCTGGCTCGGGAGACGCAGCCCAGCAGGTGGCGGGAGCTCATGCCCTTCTGAAGGCGCTCGAGGCCAAAGTAGGGGAACACCCCGAGATCGGGCAGGCGATTCACAAGCTGGAGATTGCCCTCAACATTCTCGGGCTTGAGACCGGCGCCATGCTTTAGCGGACTCTGTGACGGCCGCCCTCGGCTGGACTCTGGGATCCTTCTGAGCTTGCCGCGACCCGCGGAAGCTTTTAGCCGTTAGCTTGAACCGCGGGGCAGGCTAGGAGCCAAAGGCTAAAAGCTGCGATTCAGCGCGTTTTCAGGTTCGCTTTCAGCCGGTCCAGCATGGTATCGAGAGCATCGTGGGTGTAGAAGCGGAGAACAGCTCCGACATCAATGGGGGTCGGCGCCGTGGATTCGCCGACGAAATCCATGGTCATGATGACGCGCGTGGTATCCGACTTTACTCGGGAAAACGTGACCAGTTGCTGTGCAGTGATGCCGAGCGCATGGTTGATCAAGCCGACTTTGAGGGGTGGCTCGCTGAGCGAGACAACTGCCGACACGGTTGCCTTCAGCGGATGCAGCACAACATAGCGCACGCGGCTGCCCACTTCCCATGGCGGGCCCTCGGTCCAGACCGCTTCGGAATAGATCCCGCGACCAAGCAGCCGGCTCAGGTCGGAGAAGGCTAACCACACCTCCTCCGGAGAAGCCGGCGCAGTTACCGAGTATTCGACACGCGGCAACATGGCTTCCTATCCTCTTATGTTTTTCGATGAAGCACGACCCAAGCAGTGGTCACAAATCTAGGCTGCTTGCGAGCAAAGTTCAAGGAGTGTTTACGCGGCCAGTGTTCCTGTTAGCGCACCTTCGAGTTCGAGCAGCTTTCGCTTCACATCGAGACCGCCGCCGTAGCCGCATAACGTACCGTCCGAAGCAATGACGCGATGGCACGGCACCACGATCGCAATGGGGTTCCGGTTATTGGCCATTCCCACCGCGCGAAAGGCTTGCGGCTTGCGAACCGCGCGCGCGATATCGGCATAGCTGCGCGTCTCGCCGTAGGGGATGGCGAGCAGGGCCCGCCAGCACTTCACCTGAAATTCGGTGCCGCGCAGGTCAAGGGGAAAAGTGAACTCGCGACGCTTGCCGGCAAAATACTCCTCGAGCTCGCGCGTGAACGGCTTGATCGCTTTGGCAGACTCCTCCCACCCGTATTTCGTTTTCTTTGGCGGGAAGTTGTTGCGATCGAATTCGAGGCCGAGGAGGCCCTTCGCCGACACAGCAAGATTCAGTGGGCCTATCAGCGAATTCATTTGCGAGTAGTAGAGCGTTTCCATGGAATCTCCGTGAGAATAGATTGTATTTTCGAACTGAGAAAAGCAAGCGCGGGAACGGCATAGGGTCCGAAATTGTCCGATGGCGACTCGAGTGATAGACACGTAGGCCCAGACGCCGGGGTTCCCATCAAGCCCGTCTTTGGCTTGATGGGGTGGAGATGCCCTCGTCTGGGCGGGCGCCCGCCCGGCGTAATCCTTGGTATAAGACCTAGTCACACCAGCTCCCGTGGAGGGCTCTTAAGCCGAGCTACGCTCGGCTGAGCAGACGAGGCGTCTGCCCCTACGCGAATTTCGCCGCTACGGGGCTTGAGGCGGGCGACAAGCTTGGCCGCACCGAAACAAAAAGCCCCTCGTTTTTCACGAGGGGCTCTTTGAGGAGAGAAGACGAGAGCGAGTCCCGTCAGGTGGCGAAGTTATTTCGGGGGCTCTTGCTGCTGGCCCTGGCTGGCGGGAGCCGCGCTGCTGCCGGATGCCAGCTGATCCAGATTGTTCTTGAGGAGACTGATTTCCACGCGCCCGCCATTGGTGCGCTTGGTCTTGCCATCGCTGGTAGTCGTGGCCTGCGTCGGAGCATTGCCCATACCAACGAGGTAAATGCGATAGACCGGAATGTCGTGGTTCAGGACGAGATAGCGAACCACGGACTCGGCCATCTTCTGTGAGTTCTGGATCGCGGTCTGACCCTTGCCGGACGAGAAGCCCTGCACTTCGACGATATAGCCCCGCTGGCTCTTCAGCGGAGTCGCCATTTCGTCCAGCGCATCCTTGGCGGCCTTGCTCAGCACGCTCTGGCCGGGCTTGAAGCGAATTTCGGTCTGGGTGGAAGGCGTGTACTGGTCAATGTTGCCAACCACCTGCTCCACCGTGGTCAGGCGAGTGGTCGCCTGGGTCGCGGTCTGCTGGGCGGCGTTGGCGCGATTACCGGCGTCGATTGCGTGCTGGTCGGCTTCGTTCGCCTTGTTGGACGCCAGCTGGATGCCCTGCTGGGCGCGCGAGTCAACGTCCTTGATCATCTTGCCATTCGCGGCCGTCAGCTCATCGAGCTCGTTCACACGGTCGCGGATCGGCGAGGTCTGTCGCTGCACATACTTTTTTCGGGCAAACGGATTCAGCTTGCCCCAGAATCCCTCGTGGGTATCCGGCTGCAAAGGATCCTTACCGGTGGCGGCGTCGGCCTTGGTAGGCGCGGGCGCAGCCTGGGTCGTGCCCTGCGAGGTCGAATTGGTTTGTTGGGCGAATGCCGGGACGGCAAGGGCTAAGGCCACAAGCACTGCAATGATGCTTTTTTTCATATTGAACTTCCTCCGATTGGGGGAGCGTTTTCGGGCTCCACTCCAGCACGCCTGAGAGCGTGTTGCGTGATTTTTAGTGCGTCCCCTAACGGGTGAACTAGAGCAAAAGGTTGCTTTGCCGGCATACGCTGACGCAACGTATGCACTGGATTTCTACTGAGTACGCGCCGCTAGTTCCGCAGCGCTCGTTTATGCTTGTTTACAGGTAGCGTGCCAAACCCCAAGCCGCTAGGCTACGCTAAAGCCTTGAGACTCAACTACATTTTATCGCGCTTTCGCAACACCGGGGCGCAGAAAGCCAGCGCAGAGTAATTTTGGCAGAATTTGCTATAAAAACTACTTGGAGAGACCCCTGGTAACTTCCGGAAAACTCAGGGAGAAACGACGGATGTTACAAGCCCATGTGCAACAATCTTGCACTTTGAGTATTACTGCCCTCCTGGCGATTACCCTCGGAATTACTCTAGTCGAGACTCCACCCGGATACGCTGGCCCTACCACGCCTTCCGCTCCCCTCGCCTCGTCCTGCGTGCCGCCGGACCATCTTTCCCACTACTCCGATCTTGCCGTTGAGTGGCTCCAGCAATACCTGCGCATCGACACCACGAACCCACCCGGCAACGAACTGCAGGCTGCCAACTTCTTCAAAAAGATTCTCGACAGCGAAGGAATCGAGAACCGGGTTTTCGAGTACCAACCGGGTCGCGCTGATTTCTGGGCGCGAATCCCGCATACCGTGGCGAATGCAAAACGTCCGATGGTGCTTCTGAACCACATGGACGTCGTCACCAGCGATGCTTCTCACTGGAGAGTGGCGCCTTTTAGCGGCCAGATGCTCGACGGCTCCATTTATGGCCGTGGTGCCCAGGACATGAAGAACGAAGGCATCGCTCAGCTGGTGGTGATGGTCGCATTGAAGCGCGAAATGGTGGCGCTCGATCGCGACGTGATTTTTCTCGCGGTGAGCGATGAGGAGGCGGATGGCTCCGGATCCGATTGGATGATTGCCAACCATCCGGACCTGCTCCAGAACGCCGAGTTCCTCATCAACGAAGGCGGAGAGAATCTCCAGCAAGACGGCAAGGTGCGCTACATCGGAGTCGATGTGGGCGAAAAGATCCCCTACTGGTTGCACGTGGTGGCACACGGACGTCCGGGTCACGGGTCACGGCCCATCCCAGATTCCGCTCCCAATCGCCTGGTAAGGGCACTTGACCGCATCCTCGCGTATCGCACTCCCTATAAGTTGCTGCCGGTGGTGGAAGAATCCTTGCGCGAGATGGCGCCCTACGAAACACCCGAGCGGGCCAAGAAGTTCCGAAACCTTCGGCAGGCCTTGCGGGACCCGGCTTTCCAACAGCAGGTCGATCACGACGAATCCCTGAACTTTCTGGTCCGCAATACGATCTCACTCACCATGATGGGCGGGTCGGAACAAACCAACGTGATTCCGGCGGAAGCCTGGGCCAATCTCGACGTGCGGCTGCTTCCTGGGGAGGATGGGCAGCGGTTCCTGGAAACCATCCGCCGAGTCGTCAACGACCCCGAAGTTACCGTCGAACCCGTGCCTGGTCGATTTCGCGAGGCGAACTATTCGCCCACCAATACGGCGCTTTACGAAGCCATCCGGCAGGTCTCGGGCCAGTATTTTCGAGACGTGCCGGTAGTGCCGCGTCTCACCAGCGGGTACACAGAGAACCAGCGCTACCGGCCGCTGGGTATCGATGCCTACGGATTCACTCCCTACACCGCAACTGACGCGGAGGGCAGCAGCGAGCACGGCAATGATGAACGGATCCGGGTTGAGGAAGTACGGCGCGGCCCGCGGATTCTCTACGATGTAGTGATGGCGGTGGCCGGAGCACAGTGAGGAAGCCGAGCTTCGCTCGGCTGGGCAGACGAGGCGTCTGCCCCTACGCGAGCACGTAGGCCCAGACGCCTCGTCTGGGCGGCCGGGCGCAAGCCCGGCTGGCGGTCGTTGCGCAAGGATAAGCGATGTCCAGCATGGATGATTCGAAACGAGCTCGAGAATTTGGCGGCCACATCCGCAAAAGCTACGACACGGTTGCCCGCGAATACGCCGACGAAATCTATGACGAGTTGGCCGGCAAGCCCTTTGATCGCGAATTGCTCGATCGCTTTGGGGATCAGGTCCGCGGCGGCCGGGTTTGTGACCTCGGCTGCGGTCCTGCCCAAATTGCCCGCTATCTTCGGGACCGAGGCGTCGATGTTCTCGGAGTCGATCTCTCCGCCGGAATGCTGGTGCAAGCCCGCCGCCTCAATCCTGATATTCGCTTCGTGCAAAGCTCGATGCTTGCGCTGGGTCTGGCTTCAGAAACTCTGCGCGGCATTGCCGCGTTTTACTGCATCATTCATATCCCTCGCGAGCGAGTCGTGCCTGCGCTGGCAGAGTTGCGCCGGGTGCTCGAGCCGGGCGGCTGCCTCCTGATCACATTTCACCTGGGCACCGAGGACAGTCATCACGAAGAACTCTTCGGGCGGCCAGTGAGCCTCGACGTGGCATTATTCACCACGAACGAGATGTCGGGATATCTACGAACGGCAGGGTTTCGCGTGGAAGAAGCGCTGGAGCGCGATCCATATGCGCCGGAAGTGGAATATCAGAGCCGAAGAGGCTACATCCTGGCGGTCCGACGTTCGTAGCAGGGGCTGTGTAGCGCCGGCATCCAGCCGGCTGTGGTGCCGAAAGCCGCCGAGACGGCGGCGCTACTGGTTCTATTTGCCGGGCGGAGAATCCGGTTTCGGCAAGAGAATCTCATCCACGTAGCGGTAGAGTTTGTCGTAGTGCGCTGCGCGATATGCGGGGTAGTCCTTGGCGATGTCGCGGTCGGCGCGGTTCAGCAGCACAAAGGGTTCCAGCAGGCCATCGTGGTCCAGGTGAATGAGGGCCAGAAGCGAGGGGTCGAGCTTCTCGGCTTTCTTGAGGGAAGCGGCATCGGGCGCGAGCACGGCGACCATGGCATCCAGCGCCTCGGATTCTTCTCTCAGCGTGCGGCGGTACGCGGCTTCCTGCGGAAACTCCCTCTTGAACTTCTCCTGCTGCCAGGCTTGCCGGGTCGCGTCGTAGGCGCGCCATCCTGCCGCTTCCGGATTGCCTTCCTTCAACGGTTGCTCGTCCAGTTTGACGGCTTGATCTGCGGGCTTTTTCACCGTGGATTGGTTCTGCAGGAGGATCGCATGGAAGGGCTGCTTGATCCGATCGGACCATTGCCGCAAAGCCAGCCATGGAGTGCGTGTGTAAGGCTGCGCGAGGATTGCTTCAATGTACTTCCGGCGAGCTTCGTCGTTCTTTCCGGAAGCGGCTAAAGCGTCGGCCCAATAGCGGTAGGCCGTCTCCTTGTCGGGATCCAGTTTGATGGCCTTGGCAAACCACTCGCCCGCGCTGTTGTAGGCGTGCTCCGAAAAATACGCGTCGCCGACATACACAGTGGCGTCGTAATTCTTGGGGTCGAGTTGCAGCACGTGCAGGTAACCTGCGCGCGCCTTGTCGAGATCGCCCTTGGCGCGATTCGCCTCCGCCGCTTTCATCGCTTGGTCGACGTCCGGGCGTTCCGAGAACTTCAGATCAGAACCGTCTTCCGGAAGAGCCAGCAGAACCTGCAACAGTTCGCCCGCGTCACCCAGTTTTTGTGCCTCAATGGCGAGCGAACGCGCTTTCACACGGGATGCTTTCCGCTGTTCGGGATCAGTCTGGGTCTTGGAGTACTCGAGAATGCAGTAGGCCCAATGCTCCTTCAGCACAAAATCATCGGGACTTCCCAACGAGAGCTGTCCCAGCAAGGGCATCGCATCCACGAACTTGCCTTGCCGGTAGAGTTCCAGAGCCTGCTTGCGCAGGGCGAGCGTGGCTTCATCATCCGACGGCTTGCTTTGCGCCGAGGTCAGGCAAGCGCTCGTCGCGAGGAGCGCGAACAGCAAGGCATAAGCCGCCAATGCGGAATAATGGCCTTTCCTACGACTCATGCCGGAACCTCCCCGGAAGCACTGTTGTTGAGTATTTGCAATCATTCAGGCTAATACGGAAGCACAAAGCTGCAAATAGCACTTGTGGGTTGTTCACCGGGTGCAGAATCGCTCGTACTGCTCATAGATGAAGTTATCGGTCATCCCCGCGATGTAGTCGCACACGATGCGGGCCAGGGGCTCTTCCTGGGCTTTCTCCTGGTACTGGTGGGGCAGGGCCGAGGGCCTTTCCATCCAATAGGTGAACAAGGCCCGCACCACGATCTCGGCGTCATCTTTTTCATCGGACAAGGACGGGCTGAAATACAGATGCTCGTAGAGGAACTGTTTGTTTTTGCGGCGCTCTTCTTCCACTTCGGGGCTGAACGCGGCCAGACGCTCGGAGTGGCCTCGCACAGCTTCCAGGTTCTGGATGTCTGCATTTTGAATGCGACACTGCGTGTTCTGGATCAGGTCTCCCACCAGGCGGTCCAGCATGCGCTTCACGGTCTCGTTGAACTTCAGCTTATCGGCAGCTTGCGGATAGATGCGCTCGACTTCCCGATAGAAGCGTTCGAAAACAGGGACACCGGAGCGAATATCGTCGAGCGAAAGCAAGCGTGCCTCGAACCCATCGTCGAGATCGGCGGTGTTATAAGCAATTTCATCTGCCAGGTCGATGAGTTGCGCCTCGAGCGGAGGCCGCTCCGCGAGCAGATACTCCGAGAGTTCTGGGAACTTCGCCGGATCATAGTCCCGCGAGTGCTTGATGATTCCTTCGCGCACTTCAAACGTAAGATTCAGACCGCGGAAGGCAGCGTAGCGAATCTCAAAGTCCTCGACAATGCGCAAAGCGTGCAGGTTGTGATCGAAATGCAAGCCACGTGCTCGCATGGCGGTGTCCAGGGCCTTTTCGCCGGCATGCCCGAAAGGTGGATGGCCGAGGTCGTGCACCAGCGCCAACGCCTCCACCAGGTCGACGTTCAGGCCCAGGGCAGCGCCTACCGTGCGCGCGATCTGGGCGACTTCGAGAGTATGCGTAAGCCGGTTGCGGAAGTGGTCGGAGTGCCGTCGCGTGAAAACCTGGGTCTTTGCCTCAAGGCGGCGGAAAGCTCGCGCGTGAATGACCCGGTCGCGGTCGCGCTGAAAGTCGTTGCGGTAGGGATGCTGCGGCTCGGGGTGACGGCGCCCGCGGGACTTCTCCACGCGCACCGCATAATCAGCGAGCATGGGGAAAGTCTAAAGTCAAAGTTTCAAGGTTTCAATGTTTCAAGGAGGTAGTCGCCAGTCGCCGGTCGCCAGCAAACCCGAAGTGGCTGATGACTGGAGACTACCGACTGTTCTAAGGTTTTTCCGACTGCTCGCGGGCCAATCTCACTTTGGCCGATTCGAGTTTCTTCTGCACGCTGGCAAAGAGATCGGTGTCCACTTCGGGCCCGACCGTCTTGTTCCACTCTGCGACGGCGCGCTCCCAGTGAGCGACCGCGAGTTTCAACCGCCCGGTCTTCTGGTAGACATCGCCCAGGTGATCGTGCACGGTAGGATCGGTACCAATACGCTGCGAGGCCTTCACCAGCTGTTCTTCTGCCTGGTCATATTTGCCGAGGCGGTAATAGGCCCAGCCCAATGAATCCAGGTATGCGCCGTTCGAAGGTTCCAATTCGACGGCTTTCTTGATCAGACCAAGCGCTTCTTCCAGTTTCACGCCGCGGTCGGCAAGCATGTAGCCGAGATAGTTCAGCGTCATCGAATTCTGCGGATCGTTCGCCAGCACCTTGCGGAACATCTCTTCCGCCTGGTCGTATTTCTTTTGCCGCTCAAAGGTGGAGCCACGCAGGAAGTAGACATACTCCTTGTCGTCCGGCTTGGTGGAGAGCTGCTCGGCCTTGTCCAGCGCATGTTGGGCATCGTCCCAGCGCTTCAGGCGAGTGTTCATCTGGGCGAGCGTAATGTAGACATCTCGATCTTCGGGCTTGTTTTTCAGCAGGGACTGCACTTCGGCGAGAGCCTTGTCCGGCTGTCCGCTGTCCGCCAGTTGCGCGGCGTACACCATCTGAAGGCCGCGATCGCCCGGCATCTTCTGGACCGCTTCTTTCGCTGCCGCGGTGGCTTGCTGCCACTGCTTGGCCTCGCGATACGTGTCGATAACCTGCTGGTACCCGCGGACGGCATTGTCATCCCCGAGTGCGACCATCTTGCGGAAAACCTCGACTGCCTCGGGATACTTGCCCTGGTCGCGATAGACCGTGCCCAGCCGCTCCAGGAACACGGCGCGATTGTTGCGCTCGCCCTGGGTGTAGCTGTTATCCGGCTTCTCGGTCTTCTTCAGCAGATCCTGTAACGTTTGCACCGCTTCGTCGAACCGTCCCTGCGCCTGGTAAACCGCCGCCATGTTGTAAGGGACTTCGATCGAGTCCTGCACCATGCTCTCGGCCTTTTTGAGGTTCTCGAGGGCGAGGTCGAATTTTCCGCTCTTGCGGTAAATCTCGGCCATGTGCAGATAGGTTTGTGCGTCTTCAGGATTCGCGTCGGCTATGATCTTGTACTGTTCGAGCGCGGCGTCGGTCTGGCCGTCGTTCATCAGGTTCTCGGCCAATCCGCGGATCGCGTCGAGATTGTCGCGATCGACCTCGATCGCGCGCCGATATGAGTTGATGGCTTCCTTGTATTGCTTCTGCTGCTCGTAGGTATAGCCGAGCGCAGAGTACATTTTGGCGGAACGGCCGGCGTCGGGAACGGAGCTCAGCGTCTGCACCGCCCGGGTAGCATCGCCTTCTTCGTTGTAGAGGTAAGCCAGTGTGGTGACGGCTTCTTCCGAGTCGGGCTGCAACTTCACTGCGGTCTTGAACTCGCTCTCTGCCTTCTGCAGGTCGTTATTCAGGCGGCAGAGGCGACCGAGCAGAAGATGATCGTCGACATTGCTGGGCTCGATTTTGACGATCTGTTCATACTGTTCAATCGCCAGCTTCAGCACGCTGTTCGAGCTGCCGCCGCTGTTGCCGGACTGCATATCGCCTAGCGAACGAAGATAAATCCGGCCCAGTAACTTGTGTGCCTCGAGATTGTTGGGATCCCGCTTGAGGATGTCCTGCGCCTCAAGCACGGCGTCGCGGATGCGTCCAGTCTTGGCATAAAGCTCGGCCAGGCCAGAGGTCAGGTACTCGGACCCTGGGTCAGCCTCAATGGCAGCCCGATATTCCTCAATGGCTTTGTTGGCCAGATCGCTGCGACCATACACCGCTACCTGTTCCTCGTACATATGAGCCAGGGTGTAGTGGTAATAGGCAGCTGCCTTGTCCACTTTGCGCACGGGAGATGATTCCGGTTGCTTCGTATCTGGGGTGGTGGCGGACTGGCCGAAGCTGGCAGCTGTGGCCACCAGAAGCACCGAAAAGGCAAAATAAAGTCTCTTCATGAAATCCCTTAGATCCCAAAGTCTCAGCGATTTAGATGCCGAACCGCCGCGCGTGGGTGTATTTGAATTGTACTCTCCGAAGAATCGAAGCGAAAGAAAACGGGCCTTCCCAATCGAGCGGAAGTAACCACGGAAGGACAGGGACTAGCGGATCCTTTTCTGGTCGTTTTCTGCACGACGCAACTCCCGAGTCTGTCAGGACTTGCGTGCCTGACGCACATCGCTAAAGCGATCCTCCATACTCCAAAATCAGTGCCGGAAATGCCGCACTCCAGTAAAAATCATCGCCATGCTGTGACGATCGGCCGCTTCAATCACTTCCTGGTCCCGCACAGAGCCTCCGGGCTGAATGATCGCCGTGGATCCGGCCTTGGCGATTTCCTCGACCCCGTCTGGAAATGGAAAAAACGCGTCCGATGCCGCCACCGTGCCCTTGAGCGGAAGCTGCGCCTTCATCGCACCGATCTTGCACGAGTCGACCCGGCTCATCTGCCCGGCGCCGACGCCCACCGTCTGTCCGTCGCGCACATATAAGATCGCGTTCGACTTCACATGCTTGCAGACTTTCCATCCGAATAGCAGCGCCCGCTTCTCTCCCGGAGTGGGAGCGCGTTTGGTCACTACTTTCAGATCGGCCTCCGTCAGAGGCCGTACATCGGCATCTTGCAGAAGCATGCCCCCGGAAACATTCTTGAGCACCCACTTCTGGTCCGACGTAGGCACCTGCACCAGGCGGAGGTTCTTCTTCGCCGCAAACTTGGCTTTGGCCGCGTCATCAAAGCCCGGCGCCGCAATGACTTCCAGAAACAGCTTAGCCATTTCTTCCGCGGTTTCGCCATCAATGACGCGATTCACCCCAATGACGCCTCCGAAAGCAGAGACGGGATCGCATTCCAGCGCCTTCTTATAAGCTTCTAGCAAGGTCTTGCCGGTAGCCGTGCCACACGGATTCGTGTGCTTGATGATGGCGACTACCGGCTCTTCGAATTCCTGGGCCAGATCCCACGCCGCCTGCATGTCCACAATGTTGTTGTAAGAGAGTTCCTTGCCCTGGAGTTGGTGGCCGTTGGCCACCCCCTTGCCGGACCCATCGGAGTACATGGCCGCCTTCTGGTGAGGATTCTCGCCGTAGCGCAGGTCCATGGTTTTCTGAAAGGACATGCGCAGAGTGGACGGGAATCCTTCCTGGGGGCGAAGTTCGAAGTGCCCGTTCGAATTCACGCGCTCCAGCGTCGATGCGATGGCGGAGTCATACGCCGCCGTCGTCGCGAACGCTTTCTGCGCCAGCCGCCACTTGGTTGCTGAGGAAAGCTGCCCGCCGGAGTTCGCCATCTCCTGCGCCAACGCATCGTAGTCGGCCGGCGAAGTCACGACCGCGACATCCTGGAAGTTCTTCGCCGCGGAGCGGATCATAGACGGCCCGCCGATATCGATGTTTTCCACGAGTTCGTCGAAGGGCACACCCGGCTTGGACGCGGTCTTCTCGAACGCGTACAGGTTGACGACTACCATGTCGATGGGTTGGATGCCGTGCTCCGCGACCGCCGAACGGTGGGCAGCATTCTCGCGCCGGTGCAGGATCCCTCCGTGCACCTTAGGATGCAGCGTCTTGACACGGCCATCCAGCATCTCCGGAAAGCCGGTCAGATCGGAAATGTCCTTCACCTTGATCCCGGCATCGCGCAGCAGCTTCGCGGTTCCCCCGGTCGAGATAAGTTCCACATCCATGCCGGCCAGCCTGCGGGCAAACTCTACCAGCCCGGTTTTGTCGGTCACACTAAGAATGGCACGCTGAATTTTCGACATGAAAAACCTCGCGGGAGTAAGGAATGATGACGCGGAGAGCGAAAGAAAATTTTACATCAGTCGTCAGTCGTCAGTCGTCAGCAAGGCTTTCGCTACGACAGGTCGCGTAGGGGCAGACGCCTCGTCTGCCCAGCCGAGCGAAGCTCGGCTTCCGCCTCCGCGGCTGCAGCGGGTGACGTAACCATCTGCCGGGCTGACGCCCGGCTGCCCAGACGAGGGCGTCTGGGCCTACGCGAACGTAAGAATTGCTTTCGGTATTAGGTATTTAGCCGACGACTGACGACCAACGACTAGCTTTTCGCTTTGGCCTTCAACTTCACCTGTCCGTCTTGCAGTTCCACGGAATATTCCACGGCCTGGCAGCCGTGCTGTTTTCGGATCTGGTCGGTTTTGTTTTTCACGAATGTCGCAAAGCTATCGAGATTGCCGCTCACGGCTTCCCCGGATTTCTTCTTGGCGGCAACCAGGGCATTGTAGAGGCGCTCCACGTCCTCTTTAGGCGCGTTTTCGGAACACTCCATCGTGAATGCGCGCGGCTCCCCGGCCGCATTGGCTACCCCATACGCGTGGTGCTTGGGCTGCTGGCCCTCGGCACGCACGCCTTGCACCGATAACAACGCGTCCTGCGGACGTCGGTAGCCTTCTTCCCGAATGCGCGTTTTCTTGCGCCACAAGTCGCTATAAATGGCATAGCGCTGCGCCATTTCGTTGTAGCGGAACCGTTGGCTGAAGCTTAGGCGCCCGCCGTCGGAGTGCTTGCGGATCAACGCCACAGCCTTCCATTCCAGGTCGGCAGGCGGGCGTTTGGCCGGGTTATTGAAATACACCTCGTACTCGATCTTCAGACGACGAAGCAGCGAGTCGAGGTGGTTGAGTTCCTCGTCGATGGTCAAAGGCGCGCCCTCAGCTGAGACCAGTGTAGGCACGGCTTTCGGGGAAGGGCAGATGCCGGGCGGACACGAAAGGAAGTGGACGAAAGTAACGAAAAAGCAGCTATTAGCTGTTAGCCATTAGCTCTTGGCTTGAATCCCAAGATTAACAGCGATGGGTGACATCGCATGGGATTCTCGGACTTCGGCGCCGCAAGCTAAAAGCTAAGAGCTAGAAGCTAAAAGCTATCGCGACGCGCTCGACGCCATCTTCTTCACCATCGCAAGCACCAGCTTGCGATCGCTGTCGTTGAGGCTGGTGGAATAGCGGCGGATCTGGCTCAGGAAGCGTACTTCATCCTCGGAGAGTTGCGGCAATCCCTTCGATCCGTTGGTGTGGCCCGTGTCGGAGAAGAATTGCGACAACGGCAACTCCATGGCCGTGGCGATCTTCGCAAGCGTGTCGAGCGATGGGATGGTGTGCCCATTTTCCACTCGCGAGAGGTAACAGCGCAGAAGACCAGTGCGCTTTTCGATATCGCCCTGCGACATTCCCTTTTGCAAGCGGTAGTTTCGGATGGTCTCGCCGATGTTCATAAAAAGCGGCACTACATCTTAAAAAGCTCGACGGAGTTGGACTGCATAGTAACCAGAGTAGTAACTTCTGGCAAGTGGAAATTGGTTATAGGTGAAAACCGTTTCGCGCTAGCTGCTTGTAACAAGATGGTTGAAGTAAGCTGGAACTTCCGACCGCCACAAGCTTGCATTATTTCTTCAAAGTGGTAGCCAGGAAGTTGACCGTGCGCTGCCATGCGTCGGCAGTGTCTTCTGCCCGGTAGCCCGACTTATTGTTCGGATTTTGGAACGCGTGCCCGGCGTCGGGATAGATTTTGATGTCGGCCTGTTTGGCCTCTTTCTTGAGCGTTTCCTCGAACTTCTTCACATCATCGGGCGGAATGCCGCGATCCTGTCCGCCAAAGTTGCCAAGAACGGCGGCGTGAATTTTCTGGATCGCCGCCGGATCTGTGGACAGATGTCCATAGTTGATGACGACGGCCGTCAAAGTAGGCTCGGTGAGAGCGAGGTTCAACGCCAGGCCTCCGCCCATACACCAGCCGATCGCCGCGATGCGATCCTTCTTTACGTTGGGACTTGATTTAAGATACTCGACTGCGGCGTGCAGATCGCGAGCGGCACGATCTTCGGGCAGGCCTCGCATCAATTCGTGAGCGACGTCCGGAGTATCGGCCACCTTGCCGCGGTACAGGTCAACCGCCAAAGCTGCATATCCCTGGTCGGCCAGTTTCGATGCCTGCTCCTTCACCCAGTCGTTCAGACCCCAATATTCCTGGATCACTACAATCCCTGGAAAAGGACCTTTCCCCGGGGGTGTAAACAGAAGACTGTGGACGGTTTCATCGCCGCTCTTGTAAGAAACGTCCTGGCTGGTGGCTGCGAAGGCTGCCGGCAGCAGCGCGCAGCAGCAGAAAGCGATCAGTAAAGTCGTCTGCGCGGCGGATTTCATGGTTCCATCCCTGGCTTGAATTTGAAACGTAAGTTCTACTGATTGTCCGGAAGCGTGTACTCGAAGTCGTACGAGTGTTTACCGTCGGCGATTTTGATGTTCATCGTGCCGGTGAGACCGGTCAACTGTCCAGTGCCGGAATCGGGCACAACCGCAATCTTCAGCTCGGGCGTGCCGCGGTTCATGATACCAGTATGCTGCAACACGAAACTCCCATTGCGCCCGCCAAGCGTGCCCGTAACGCGCTCGATCGCCACATAGGCGCCTGAATCTTTCACACCGGTTGCCGCGGTCAGCATCTCTCCTTTGCTAGTGGCGTCTAGGTCGCCATGAAATTGCTTGTTGAGAGTCATCCTGCCGAGGGTCGCGTCCGCGGCTTTGTCTGCAAGCGCTTCGGGAGAGACTTTTACATCGAATCCTCCGGTAGCATGAGCCGTCATTGCTTTCTCCTTTTGCGTCGCGCTGTCGCGCGGTGTTTGCGCAAACAGGAAAACGCTGAACAGGAAAGATGCGACCACGGAAACGAGAATTCTTTTGACAGGAAATGGAGGGACGGGCTTCCCGTCCGTCCGGGAGGGCGAGGACGCCCGCCTCTCCACGAAAGCGCTCATGAAGAACTCCGCGACGCGCTCGCGCTCAGCACCAATTCCATATACAAAGTGCCCTCCATGGGATTCGTGCGGTAAGGAGCGATCTCGCGGAAACCGAGCGCGCGGTAAAGTCCAACCGCGTCCCCCATCACCCGCTCCACCGTATCCAACCGCAATCGCTGATAGCCTATGCTGCGCGCCTCGTTCAGAATCGTTTCGGCCAATCTTCGTCCTAAGCCTTTCCCACGGAACGCCGGGCGCAGGTAAAGGCGCTTCATCTCGCATATTCCTGGCTCGAGCTTGTGGAGCGCGACGCATCCTGCAACCTCACCCTGGTACTCCGCGATCAGCAAGCGGCCCTCGGGCGGAGAATAATCGCCCGGTAATCCTGCCAGTTCCCGGTCGAAGCTCTGGAAGCACAGGCTGAAGCCCAGCGACTTTGCGTATTCCAGGAAAAGCTCGCGGACCTGCGCAATCTGCGCTGGAGAGGAAGCCCGCGTCATGCGAAGTCCAGCAATGCGGTCGCGCTCGTAGGTTTCGGACATCTGTACTCTCGTAGCGCCGGCGTCTCGCCGGCTCTCGAACTGGCTCCTATCGCCGCTTTCGGGCAACCACCGATGCCGGCAGGATGCCGGCGCTACTTCTTACCCCATCAGCATGCCGCCATTAATATTCAGCACGTGACCGGTGATGTAGGATGCTTCGTCTGAGGCAAGGAAACGCACGGCGCCGGCGACGTCCTCCGGCGTTCCGATTCTTCCGAGCGGAATTGCCTTCAGCCCGCTCTGCTTGAGTTCGTCCGACAACCCGGCGGTCATAGCCGTTTCGATGAAGCCCGGAGCGATTGCGTTACAGGTAATGTTGCGCGACCCAACCTCACGCGCGATGGCCATCGTCAACCCGATCAATCCTGCCTTCGAGGCGGCGTAGTTTGCCTGCCCAGCCTGTCCCATCTGTCCGAAAATGCTGGTCACGTTGATGATCCGCCCCCAGCGCTGTTTCAACATGGAGCCAATCGCCTGCTGGATGCAGAGGTAGGCAGAGGTCAGGTTCGTGTTGAGCACAGCGTCCCAATCGGCGCGCTTCATGCGCATGACCAGCTGGTCGCGCGTGATGCCGGCATTGTTGACCAGGATGTCGATTTTTCCGAACTGCGCGATGGCCATTTTGAAGACAGACTTGATCTGTTCTTCCTCGCCGACATCGAGGACAAACGCTGCCGCTTTTCCGCCGGCAGCCGTGATTTGCGCGGCCAGTTCGTCCAGCTTGCCTTGGTTGCGCGCGGCCACGGCCACAGCCGCACCCGCTTCAGCGAGCTTCAGCGCACAGGCATGGCCAATACCTTGCGAAGCGCCGGTAACCAGCGCCACGCGTCCGGAAAGGGTCATTCGCAGCTCCTATGGAAGAAAACGTAGTAAGGAAGAATCGCAAATTATACGCGTTGCCGATTCGCTCTCAAAAAATCGCAGACGGATCCCATTGAAGTTGTGGCGGCACCAGAGGCCGCAGCGATTCGAATGCAATCGGCCAATGCGCAAACAGCAGATCATGCCACACCTGCACCATCACCCACGGGCCAGCGGGCACAGGCCACGGCCGGTGCGCCACGGATTCGAGTGCCGGATGCATGTGTCCAATTGTAGAAGTGCTGCGACAACCAGAAGGAAAGGGAAGGAAAGCCGAGATCCGGAAGTCAGAAGCTGCAGCCCAAAGCTAAAGCCCAGAGCCTGCCCTCTCACATCGCAGGCACCTGCCGCGCGCTCTGGGTCGTAGCTGCCGGCGCGGCTTGGTAATCCCGATGCGTGATATCGACGATGGTGCGTCCCACGATGCGCGCCTTGGCTTCCGAATGAATGTGCGCCGGCAGCGTGAAGGATTGCACGTCGGTGTAGTCCTGCCAGAATTCAATGTGCTTCACGAAGAACGATGGCGACTTCACCACGCTGCCTTCCGCGCGCACCAGCGCTCCAGTGTGCGCATCCAGGTAAACACGTCCTTTGAAAAGTCCCGGGCGCTTTTTATGCGGCTTAACCTGGTAGACGTGCACCAGGCGGTCCTGAACACGGCCCGCTCCCTTGTAGGAGAACTTGTAGTTCGCGGGGCTGATTGCGGTCTGTGAGGGATCATCCTTCAACACATGATCGACTTCCGACTGCAGTAGCCGCGTGATTACGTTGCTCTTGACGAAGTTGTCTCCGGTGTAATGTACGGGCGTGAATTGCAGTGTGTGTGGAGCCTCGAATTTGCGCTGCAGTTCGAACTCGCCCTGCTGCGAAGTGTCCGGCAACTCGGCCCGCACCACGGTCACGGCGGAATAGGCGGCCAGTTCGGCAGCCTGGAGCGCGATGCGATGCTGGTAGGTCGAGAGAGTCAACTCCGGCGACATCACGGGCAGCTCGTCCATACTATTCAGGTTTGGGGCGGGCGGCGCCTCTGCCAAGGCAAGCGGGTACGCAGGCAATGTATCGTTAGCCACGGATGCGCTGCCAGCCGCGGTTCCCGCGAACATTGCTTGTGCAAAAACCCTGCCCGGCAAACTCAATCCCAGGAGGAAAACTATGAGAATAAAGCGTTTCATCAAAGACGTCAGGAAAGTACACTTATATAAGATTCAGCAATCGCCTGAAAAGTAGCAAAACGATTTCGTACCACAAACATGGGCCGCATCAGGGATTTGGAAGGCTTGTTGCACGAAATGTCCTCCAGCGCACGCATTGCGCAACCTCCCTCCACCAGATAACATTCCACCACTCCTATGTCTGATGTGATGACGAAGCCAGAGCCCATCTTCAAGAAAACGTCTGCCACGGATTCTCCGTCAATTGAAGTATTTGCAGTGTATGGCGTCGAACCTGAGGTGCAGGCCTACGCCATGGCAAAGTATTCGCGCTCCGCGCTCTCCATGAAGGAGTCGCTGAAGGAAATCAACACACAAAAAGCGGAGAAGTTCCTCAATACTTTTTATTTTCAGTACGGCCACCGTTCCATTGCGGATTTGGCGCACGTTGCGCTTGCCATTGAGAAGCTGTCGATTCTGGCGGCGATCGCGGTAGCCGATGAGCAGCGCTGGGACGGCCAGGAGCGCTCCACCCGCTACCAGGACTTCAAGAAGAGCGGCTATTACGTTCCCGATTTCGCCGGCGACGAGCAAGCTCGCACCTTATATCGGAATACGATGGATGGGTTGTTCGAAGTCTACCAAGCGCTCTCCCAACGCACCTACGAGTATCTAGCCGAGATCACGCCGCGTCCGGAGCAGATGAAGGCCGAAGCCTACGAGCGCACTCTCCGCGCCCGCGCCTTCGATCTCTCGCGTTACCTGCTGCCCCTTGGAACCAACACTTCGCTGGGTGAGATTGTCAACGCCCGCACGCTCGAGTCGCAGGTCGCCCATCTTCTCTCTCACACACACGAAGAGATCCGGCACCTTGGTGAGCTGCTGAAAAACGCGGCCCTCTCACCTGCCTATGATGTGAACCGCGAAGCGCTGGAGCAACTGGTCGCGGAGATTCGCGCCGTTTCGCCCGAATTGGGTGTCAAGGCCGAGGAGCAGCTTCTTAAAGAAGTTCGCGTCGCGCCAACACTCGTGAAGTATGCGAACCCGAACTCGTATGAAATGGAAACGCGGCGTGCGCTGCTCCAGGCCTCCGTCGAACTGATGGGACGAACGCAGGTGGCTCCCTCGAAGCTGGTCGACTTGCTCGATGAAGAACCGCTCGAGGTAGAGTTGGCGTCCACGCTTCTTTACGAGCACTGCCATTACCCCTACCGCCAGATTCGCCAGGCTGTGCAAGCTGCGGGCGAAAAAATGCGGCGCGAGATTATCGACCTCGGCCTCCGCGGCCGCGGTTCACACGACGAAATCCTCCGGCCGTTCTGCGCCGGGCAGCCGTTCCGGTTTGACATTCTCATGGATATTGGCGGCTTTCGCGATATGCACCGCCATCGCCGCTGCATTCAGATCGGCCAGGGCTTCACTACTGCCCACGGTTACGACACGCCTCCTGAAATCGAGGCCGCAGGCGCACGCCCGGGCTACGACGCCGCCATGAAGCACGCCGCCACCGCGGTCCAGCAGATCGCGCGACGGCCTGGAGAAGAAACGCTGGAGAACTCGCAATACGCCATCCCTTTGGGTTATCGCAAGCGCACGCTGTTTAAGATGGACTTCGCCGAGGTTGTCTACATTTCGGAGTTGCGCACCGGCCCCGCCGGACATATGTCGTATCGCAGCGTGGCGTACGCGATGTACGAAGCAGTGGCGCGAAAATACCCAGCGCTCGCAAAATATTTCCGCGTGCACGACGTGAAGGAACCGATCGATTTGTTGAAGCGGTAGGGGCAGCGCAGCCGGTTGCTCGTGAGATTCTGATCGCCGGAGCCGCGAGGGAGATGGTTTTTCGTCGGTAGCGATCATTTGCTTTCGCCCCTCCGGGGCTCAACCCGTGCTCCCGACTACCCAGCGCTTACGCGCTGGGCTAATGAATGCCGCCCTTCGGGCTTTTGAAAAGCCATCCGCCCGGGGAAAGGCGAATGGCTCTAAGAACAATTCCGTTCCAGCTGTTGATGAGCGAGCCGCGGAGCGGCGGGATTCATTAGCCCAGCGCGTAAGCGCTGGGAAAACGAGGCCACGAGCTTGAGCCCCGGAGGGGCGGCATCAACCGAACACATATTTCTCTTCGAACGGAATCCCCGATTTTCGAAGCAGGCCCACGAATTCCTGTTCAAAGTTTCGTTTCCTGTGATGCTCAGCCTGATTGCGGATGTAGCGCTGAACATCGGCGACGCGTGAGGGGCTCACCATTCTGATCGCCGGAGCGACGAGGGAGACGTTTTTTAGTCGGTAGCGATCATTTGCTTTCGCCCTTTTGGGGCTCACGTTTTTTTCGGCGCATTTCCCAGCGCTTACGCGCTGGGCTAAAGAATGCCGCCCTTCGGGCTTTTAAAAAGCCGTCCGCCCGGGAGAAGGCGAACGGCTCTAAAAACAATTCTGTTCCAGCTGTTGAGCGAGCCGCGGAGCGGCGGAATTCATTAGCCCAGCGCGTAAGCGCTGGGAAAACGAGGCCACTAGGTTGAGCCCCGGAGGGGCGGCATCAACCGAAGACATGTTTCTCTTCGAACGGAATCCCCGATTTTCGAAGCAGGCCCACGAATTCCTGTTCAAAGTTTCGTTTCCTGTGATGCTCAGCCTGATTGCGGATGTAGCGCTGAACATCGGCGACGCGTGAGGGGCTCACGCTGAAAGCTCCGTAGCCCTCCTGCCACGCAAACCACAGACCGGCTTCATTCAGCCATTTCGAAGAATTCGCCTTCATGTCGCACATGACCTTGGCGAGGCTCATGGTGGGCGGAAGGACGATGAGGAGATGGAGATGATCCGAGGTACCTCCGATCGCCAAAATTTTGATTTTCATGTTCCGCGCTATGCCCAGCAGATAGGCCCAGAGGTGTTCCTGGCGATCCGCGGGGATGATCGCGGCTCGTTGCTTGGTGCTGAATACGCAATGAAGGAGGTTGGAGGTGTAGGTATGGCTCATTTGCTTTCGCCCCTCCGGGGCTGACGTTTTTTCGGCGCATTTCCCAGCGCTTACGCGCTGGGCTAATGAATGCCGCCGCTGCGCGGCTGGTATGTCGCGAAAACATTGTTTTTAGGCTGCGCGGCCGGTGTGTCGTGAAAGTCATTGTTTTAAGCTGCGCGGCTGGTGTTCGAGAGTTTGGTATCCACGACGACATACTGGACACCCTAGCCGAGTCGTGAACATCATGGTTTTAGATTGTCGCGTAACAGCGCTTACGAAGGCAGGTTCACCTGTCACAGCCTGACCGTGGCGGTGATCACAGCCGGTAATTGAGCAATTTCGCGCGGGCGCCGTTTTCGGAATTGCAGGCATTCCGGACTGGGGCTCCACTCTCGGATTCGTGAGCATTCGTGGCTTCCCGACCCTGCGGGAACTCGTACGCATGCCCGGCTTCGGGGCAGTCATCAACACCTGTGGACGTTCTGGGATTAGCCCGATGCAATTTCGGATTGCATGCGTCGCTATCGATCACTTTATTATCGTGTGGCGGCATCCGCGGGTCGGCTGTCACGCGTTCACCCCGCGGTTACCCCGGTACTGCGATGGTTCGTTCGCTGATTGTGTTCGCTTTCTGTTCGCTTCATGGTATATTGACCGAAATCGCTGTGATGACCGGCACTTACGACCCACCAGCCCGTGGGTGTACCCTACGAGGGTCTTCATAAAACCCAAATTTTTCAGGAGCCAGCATGGCCGACGAACGTTCCAAAGCAATTGATCTCGCGCTCTCCCAGATCGAAAAGCAGTTTGGGAAGGGCTCCATTATGCGGCTGGGATCGAAAGAAGCCATTGTTCCGATTTCCATTATCCCCACCGGCGCGATTTCCTTCGACGCGGCTCTCGGCGTGGGTGGTTTCCCGCGCGGACGCGTGGTCGAAATCTTCGGCCCGGAATCTTCCGGCAAGACGACCATTGCCCTGCAGGTGATCGCCGAAGCGCAGAAGACCGGCGGCATGGCCGCGTTTGTCGACGCCGAGCACGCGCTTGATCCGCAGTATGCGAAGAAATTAGGCGTGGACGTCGAGAACCTGCTGGTCTCTCAGCCTGATTACGGCGAGCAGGCGTTGGAGATTGCGGAAGCGCTGGTGCGCTCCAATGCGATTGACGTGCTGGTGGTGGACTCGGTGGCCGCGCTGGTTCCTAAGGCCGAACTCGATGGCGAGATGGGCGACAGCCACATGGGACTGCAGGCGCGGCTGATGTCGCAGGCGCTCCGCAAGCTGACCGGCATCGTTTCGAAGTCACGCACCTGCCTCATCTTCATCAACCAGATCCGCGAAAAAATCGGTGTGATGTTCGGCAATCCCGAAACTACGACCGGCGGCCGCGCTCTGAAGTTCTATTCCTCGGTGCGCATCGACATTCGCCGCATTGCCGCCATCAAGGAAGGCGATGTGGTCACTGGCTCGCGCACGCGCGTGAAAGTCGTGAAGAACAAGGTCGCCGCGCCTTTCCGTGAAGCCGAGTTCGACATCCTGTATGGAGAAGGCATTTCGCGCGAAGGCGACCTGCTCGACCTCGCCGTAAACAACAATCTCCTCGAGAAATCCGGCTCGTGGTTCAGCTACAAGGGCGAGCGCATTGGCCAGGGCCGTGAGAATGCTCGCCAGTTCCTGAAAGACAACAAGGACACGTTTGCCAAGCTGGAAGCCGAAGTTCGCAAGACGCTGGGACTGGTCCCGGCCACAGCCGCTGCGCCCACCAACGGAGCGTCCAGCTCGCAGCAGACCGCCAAGGTCGCCACCATGCCGACTGGCACGGATGCGGCCAAGGTTCCGGCGGCGCGTCGCTAAAAGGGGATTACTGCAGTCCCTCAACGAGGTAAAGATCCGCGAGCATGCGGTGATAGCCGAAGACGCACCGGCGTCATGAGAATAGGCCCAATCGTCTCCACCCCTGCGGGATCGGTCGGCATGAGCTGCTTCCACAGGGTGCGCTTTCCGGTATCGAGGTCGAGCCGATCCACCTGCGCCGGCAATTCTCCCGGCTGGTAGACGTACAGCGCGCGATTATCCGAACTAAAGGTAATGGGCAGCTCGCCCGAATTGTAGCCGGGGATCGCGCGCGGCTCCCCACCATTCACCGGATACAGATAGCCTTTTTGATCGGGACCGATCGCGGCAATCCACTGCGAGTCACCCGAAATCGTGAACGACGTCCCGTTGACTCCCTCCGGTGAAATTGGCTGGCTCTTGCCTGCGGTCGGCTCGTAGACATAGAGCTTTACTCCCTTGCCAGGCTCGTTGCCTGTAAACAGAATGCGTTTGCCATCGGGAAACCACTTTGCCCAGCTGTGGTTGACGCTGTCTTTCGACAACTGCCGCGCCTCGCCCGCTCCCGTCGTCAAAAGGCGGAGTTGTGAGGGAGAATCCTGGGTCTGGGCGACCACCGACTTTCCGTCCGGCGAAAGCGCCACCGCTCCTCCCTCTCCCAGAAGCACCGCCGGCGAGCCGTCCGTCTTGCGGATATACACGGCATACGACAGGCCCCCCGATTTCGAGTAGTCGAGCGAACCACCGCCGCCCTCTTCGTCAAATAGCAAAGTCTTGCCATCGATCGAGAGATCGGCAGGATACGAGTAATCGAGCCAGGACAGGTCGCGTTGCTTCGATTCCCCGACGATGGTGCCCACCAGTTCGCGCCGCCAGCTCGCGCGCATCATCAGCACTCGCCCGTCTTTGGCGATGTCGAACAGCATCAAAGCTCCGGGCAGGCGCAGCACCATGCGTTCCTTGCCATCCAGCGTGACCGCGTACAGGGTCCGATCGACGCCCGACTTGCTCGCCGTGAACCAGATTTCCTTGCCGCTGGGATGCCAGGCCAGCCGCTGAACCGTGAACCATTCCCCGGAGAGAGTGGTCTTCTTCCCTTCCAGATCCACCAGCACCAGCGAGCCCTTGTCGTCGCCCTGGACGGGATGATCGATGAAAGCGATGTGATCTCCCTTCGGAGAGACACGGGGATGGCCGATCCAGCCGCCAGTTTTATAGAGCGATTTGCCAATGGGAAATTCCAGCTGGTTCTGCCCGTTTACATCGCGAACCACGGCCAGCGAACCGCCGTCGCCCGACCAGTCCGCCCATTGCACATTTTCGAGCACTTCGCGCGGAGCGCCGCCAATCAACGGCGCGCGGGCCAGCGTACCCATGTTTACCCACGTGCCCGTGGCCTTGCTGTTCAGGAGCACCGCCATCTCGGCGGCGTTCGAGACCGAGGCGAGCTGCGTGTGACTCAGGCCCATGGAGCGTGCTTCGGGAGCTTCTGGGCGCGCTGTAAACACATCTACCGGACCACCCTGCCAGGCCGCACTGTAGAGAATCGTCTGCCCGTCCGGAGCGAAACGCGCGGAGCGAATGCTGCCCCGCCGGAACGTCAGTTGGCGATAAAGCGGCGGTAGAGACGGAGGCGTGGAGAAGATGAACTTGCCTGCAAGCAATCCCGCGGCAAGCGATACCAGGGCGGCAATCGCGAGCCAAACGAGGCCGGGACGCTTTTTCACTACCGTCTCCACTGCCTGAACCGCAGGCACGACTTGCGCGGTCCCACTCTCAGACGCCACTTGCGTCGAACGCGAGGAGTCGATCGAGCGCTTCAACCGCTTCAGGTCGGCGCGCATCTCCGCCGCGGTCTGGCAGCGCATATCCCGATCTTTCTCCAGCGCTTTGCTGATGATCTCTTCCAGCTTCGCCGGCAGGTTCGGGTTCAAGCGGATCGGTGCCGTGGGAGCCCGGTTCAGAATCGCTTCAGTCACGACCGCGGACGTCTCGCCGCGAAATGGCATTGTCCCGGTGGCCATCTCGTAAAGAACCACCCCGAACGAGAACAGGTCAGTCCGGCAATCCAGTTCTTTTCCCCGCAACTGCTCGGGCGACATGTAGGCCATGGTGCCCACAGCCGTGCCCGGATTGGTGAGGCTGAGGTCGCCGGCTTGCGTTTGAGTGTCGCCATTGACGGGCTTGTTGGCTTCAAGAACCTTCGCCAGCCCGAAATCGAGGATCTTGGCGTGCCCCCGATCGGTCACGAAAATGTTGGCCGGCTTGATGTCACGATGCACGATGCCCTTGCTGTGAGCTGCGTCGAGAGCATCGGCGACTTCGGTGGCCAGGTTCAGCAGGCGATCAAGTTCCATCGGCCGGCCCTGAATTGTGTGCTTCAGAGTTTCGCCAGTCAGGCACTCCATCACGATGAACAGGTGTCCATCATGCTGACCGATTTCGTGAATGGTGCAGATGTTGGGATGATTCAGCGCGGAGGCGGAGCGGGCCTCGCGCCGAAATCGCTCCAGAGCTTGGGGATCTTGGGAAGCATCGTCGGGAAGAACTTTCACGGCCACGAAGCGGCCCAGCATCGTGTCTTCCGCCTTGTAAACGACTCCCATCCCACCGCCCCCCAGCAATTCCACAACGCGGTAGTGGGAAATCGTCTTCCCGATCATTTTTGGGTTGAGGTCCCGGCCAGATTTGGGGGAACCGGGGACGTGCCATCTTAGGTCGATTGATGGGAGCCGTCAATCTGATTGCAGCAATCGCGTTTCCTAAGCCTGAATCCGATGGGCCATGGGGGGAACATTCATAAATTGCCGTTCCACCCACGGCCCTGATCGTTCCATTATTTACTCGCCGTGCGCGCGGCGTGCTATCGACTCTCTATGGAGTTCGGTCTTATCGGCCAGCCTGGCGGCAGTGTTCGACAACAGCCGGTTCTAATGATGATTTAGTTCTTCACCCCTAACCCGAAACGCGACCGGGGAAGAGGAGATTCCTCCTGCGCTCACAATCAGTTGATAGAGGCCGGGTGTGACCGCTGGGTTCAGGGTGAATTTGACGCTCTCGTGCGGGATGCTGCCTACGTTCGTAGAGGTCCAGTCCCTTGACCGGCAATAGAAAACCAGCCCATTCGAATCCTGAAGCCGGACGATGGGAAAGTTCTCGTTGCTTTGAGAATCATCGCCATAGGCTGACGCGTCGGACGGTCCGTTCAATTGTCGGCCAGTCAAGGTGAACACCCCATTCTCGCCGCGCTCGACGTTCTCAATGACGGGCAAGTAGGCTGGATTGGTGGATCCTCTGGGCGTGTAGGCATAAAGCCGGTTGCCGAGTCCGTCGTTGAACAGCACCTGCCCGTTTGGAAGTACAAGCATGCGGGTCACGAAGGCAGGAAACGTCGGCAGATTCGGGTCATTCAGGGGCGGGCTCACCGGGGAGATGGTTCCTTCTTGCGGATCGAAGTCGAACAATTCCGTGGGGCTGCTGAAGACGCCGCCGAACACCAGGCTGATTTGTTGGGCAGCGGCCGCGGCATTGGCAGAGATATGGACCTGGTGCCGCGAGTCGATGCTCGTGATGACAGTTCCGGGTGGGATCACGTTCGAGTTTCCGTCAGCCTGGGAGACCGCCCATGTCACCTGTAGGCCAGCGGTCGAATGGATGTTACTGATGACGGCAGAGCCTGCTGCCGCGTCGCCGTTTTGGGTGATCGGATTCGCACCCGCATCCGCCGCCATCAAAACGTGCCCATTCGGCATGAGCGCAGCGGGCGCGTCGTCCGCTCCAAAATTGGCGTGCTCGACCCTGCCAAAGGGATTCCGCAAAACGCCGCGAATATCGGGACCGGCCGCCCAGGTGTTGGTGGCCTGGTTGTACAGGGCGGTGTGCTGATTGGCCCCGATCACGAGCGCGCGGCCATCCTGCAGCCGCATGGATGGACCCAGTTCGAAGCCAAGCGCCGGGCTGGTTAGAACGGGCAGGGTTCCCGTCGCTGTGCCGTCGGCAGGACTGATGGCCGTCCAGGCATTCTGGGCTGAGTTATAGGTCTCGGCATAGCCTTGGTTGTTGGCGACGCTATTAAACAGATCGTAGGTCAGGATGCTTCCACCACTCAGGGCGGTCCAGCCTTCCTCATCACTGCGGTCGCTGTAAACCTTGGTTGCCGCTTGCGTCCACGAATCGGTGTCGATGGAGTAAATGTAAGTGGAGTTGTTGAAAATGTTGCCAGCGAGAATGCGGTGCCCCGAGATCAGCATGGATGGGTCGTCGCCGAAGCAGGCGAGCGCGACGCCCCTGAACCTGACCGCCTGACTGGGTCCGGTCAAGGTCGCGTTGGCCGAGATGGTCACCTGGGTCGCCGAATCCACGCTTACCACCGTGGCGCCGGCAGGGATTCCGTTCCCGGTGATCGTCCACCCCGGAGTGAGGCGATCGGTGGAATAGATCCCGGTGACGACGGGCGAGCCGGCCGTGAGCTGAACGTCCGAAGTGACGTTACGGTGGCCACAAAATTTCGCGCCCGCCTCAGTGGGGTAAGGCGTGATTGGAGACCAGGTGTCTTTGACTGGGTCGTAGATTTCACCGGAAGGCGCGATATTCGGATCAAAGTACGGCCCGGTATACTCGCCGCCTAACAGCCAGACTCGTCCATCTTGCAAGACGTTGGTCGTGAAGTAGAGACGCGGGAAACTCATGGGCGCGGTGGTGGTCCAGGTCCCGTTCACATAGCTGCCGTGTGCATCGGGGATAAGCTTGAACCAATGCTGACCGTCGTCGCCGCTCTGCGTAATGACCGATCCATCGGTCAGAAGCAACATGTTGATGACGGAACCACCGGGGGGCAGATTGGCTAATGGAGTCCAACTTGCATTCCTACCCTGCGCATATGCCATGGAACTGAGCGCCGCCAGTCCGCAGACTAAAACGAGGTATATGGTTAAGGAGCTGATTGTGTTGTGAATGGAATTTGTTTTCGAAATCCGAAGCGAAGGTACGTCCAAGCTCATAGCTCACCTCTCGAAATTGCACTCAAGGCCCAGAGCCGCTGGAACTACCGATGAAAGACGCGCGTCTGCCAGATAGGTAACAAGACGGAAAAAGAATGCGCACTCGTGGACCTGAACAGAGGCCTATGGAACCTTTTCGACCATTGAGGGAAGGTTCATTCGGACCCGACATGACCGGTGGTTAGGATTGGCTGGCGTCCGGCCGAACGGGGCGCGGAATACGCGTTTGGGCTGAGACCTGTCAATCCGACACAATCTGGGGTCACTCTGCAGAAGAATGCGGAGAGTCGAAGAATCTCAAAGTCGACAGGTGGACCACGCCTCCAGAAGCGTCCTTTGGCGCACGCTTTTTCGTGAAACGGGGTCTCACGTCACGGCGCACTTCTGGGCCGACCGGATCGCACATTGCTGTGCCGGCTCCAGCAGTGTGTGAAGTGCGCCCCAAATCTGGGCCTTGTCGCCCAGTGTGCTCAACGTGATCTTCGGAGCTTTGGGCTGCATCTTGCGCACAACTTTACCGACGGTCTCCAGGAGCAAATCAGGCGCGCCCTTCACCAGGCCGCCGTTGAACACGATCAGTTCGGGGTCGAGCACGGTGACCACGTTCGCGACCGCGACCCCCAGCATCACGAAACTCTGTTCGATGAGCGCGTGCGCGCCCGGGTCGCCCTGATGCAGTGCCTCGAAGATATAACGGGCATCGCGCTGGTCGGCGAGCGTGGATGGCTGCTCGCCATTGCCATTCGCAACCACCTTGCGTCCCAGCTTCGCCAGGCCCACTCCGGAGATGTATGTCTCAAGGTAGCCGGTGTCCGGAAAATCCTCGACCCAGCGTGGCCATTCAAGGTTCATGCGGAAGAGTTCGCCCGCAAAGCCGTTCCGCCCACGGCAGATTCGGCCATTAACGAAGATGCCCGCGCCAATCCCGGTGCCGAGCGCGATGAACACGAAATTCTCGATGCCGCGCGCCACTCCACGCCAGTGTTCGCCAATCGCGGCCATGTTGGCGTCATTGTCGAGAAACACCGGAATCTGGAAGGCTTCTTCCAATTCCCGCCCCATGTCTTCCTCGCGCCATCCAGGGACGTTGTTGGCATCCACCACCTTGCCGGTTTGCGGGTCGACGCCCCCCGGGACTCCAATGGCGATGCCGCGCAAGGTTCCGAGCCCGTTTTTGCTCGGGATGAGGCTGGCAATTCCCTCACGAATCTGGGCGATGACCCCGCGCGGACCTGCCTCCGAGTGCACCCGCTCGCGAGACTCCTCCAGAATTTGCCCCTCGACGCTCGCCAGCACGAAGCGCAGATGGCTCGCCCCCATGTCGATGGCGATCCCACAACCAGCGGACTTGGGCGTTTCGTCTTTTGCGCGCAAGCTCAATTCCCGTCCCGAACTTCGGCTTCTTTTAATCAGACCTTTGTTTATTGAATCGATTTAATCAGCCAATATAAAGGTCGGGCACGAAGGCGATCCTGTCAAGTGGAAATTCGATTTTGTCGGGCAAAGGAATCCCAAACCAGCTGGCGCTGCTCGAGTGTAAAGATCAAAAGCTGACCACGAAGGACACAAAGGGAGCACGAAGGAATCCCGGAGCAACACTCTGCGTTCTCAGCGGGGTTCTCCACCGCCCGTCCGGCGACATTACCTCCGTCACTATCCAATCATTACCTCCTCTCGCATACTGAACGCATTCCGCAACTGTGTTCCGGATCTTGGGTTTACAGAACTGAGCAGGCCGGCGCCCGGGACTCGAGTCCCGCTGCGCCTACATTTCGTTCCTCATGCTCGGATTTGAGGCAGCCCTTCAGGAGGGCCGATCAAAATGAAGAATCTTCGACGAGTCGTCTTTCTCAATCTTCTTCTTGCGCTGTTCGTTTCTGCGGCGGCGCTTTCCGCTTTTGCGGATCCTCCGGGACGCGCTGTGCGTCTCCAATACATTTCGGGAGCCGTCTCTATTCAGCCAGGCGGCGTAAACGACTGGGTCGAGGGCGTGGTGAACCGTCCCCTGACCACCTCGGATCGCGTCTGGACCGACAAGGAAGCGCGCGCCGAATTGCATCTCGGAAGCGCTGCCCTGCGGATGAATGCAGAGACCAGCCTTACGCTGACCAACGTTAGTGACGAAGTGGTACAGATCGAACTGGATCAGGGCACGCTCAACCTGCACATCCGGCATCTTTTCGGCGGCGAGACTTACGAGATCGACACGCCCAATCAGGCCTTCACGATCCTCAAGGCCGGCGACTATCGTTTTGACGTTGATCCCAACGCCGACACAACCTCCGTCGCGGTATTCCGCGGAGAGGGCGAGGCCAACGGCCAGGGTCCCGGAGTGAAAATCAAGTCCGGACACCAGGCCACCTTCACCGGCGGCACTTCCATGCAGTATCAGATGGCCAGCGCGCCGGGATTCGACGGCTTTGACGATTGGTGCCGCGTGCGCGATGACCGCGAAGATCATGCCCGCTCCTATCAGTATGTTTCCGCCGACGTGGTCGGCGCCGACGAACTCGACGAGTACGGCACCTGGCGCACGGTGGGTGAGTACGGTCCGGTTTGGGTTCCGACGGTTGCCCCCGGTTGGGCTCCCTATCACTACGGACATTGGGTCTGGGTCGAGCCTTGGGGCTGGACCTGGGTCGATGATGCGCCCTGGGGATTCGCCCCCTCTCACTACGGCCGCTGGGTCTACACCGGCGGATACTGGGCTTGGGCGCCTGGCCCGGTAGTAGTCGCACGTCCTGTTTATGCGCCGGCCCTCGTTGCCTGGGTCGGCGGCCCTCACTTCGGCGTAAGCCTCTCGTTCGGTGGCGGCGGTGGGGTGGGCTGGTTTCCGCTGGGCTGGGGTGAGCCGTACGTTCCCTCCTATGCCGTCAGCCGCACCTATTTCCAGCAGGTGAACGTATCCAATACCCACATCACCAACATCACCAACGTGACCAACAACTACTACGTCAGCAACAACAACACGACGGTGGTCAACAACAATATCTCGAATATTCGCTACGCCAATCAGAACGTGCGTGGCGCCGTGACCGCGGTTCCGACCCGTACCATGACGAATGCTGAGCCGGTTGCGAAGTCCGCTGTAGCCGTCCCGGCGAGCGAGATCAAGCCGGCTTCGTTCACCACGGCAGCTCCAGTCGCACCCGCCAGAAGCAGCGTGCTGGGCGCGAATGCGAACGCACGCGCGGCCGTGCCTCCCACGCAAGTCACCGCGCGGCCGGTGGTGTCGCATGTTGCGCCGCCGCCGAAGCCGGTTCCGTTCGAAGCCAAGCAGGAGGTTCTCGCAAAGAACCCGGGCCGTCCACTCGACACCGGAACCGAAGCGGAGCTTCGGAAGAACATCGCGAACAGGCCTCAGCCGGCTCCAGGACCGGCAAAAGCACAGACTACGCAGTCCAACCAGCCCGGAAAGCCGGGAACTCCGGCTGCTTCGAATCCGAATGCTGGAGAAGCAAAGAACGCGCCTCATGCGGAGAACGCGTCGCGTCCAGCAAACACGGCATCGCAGCCACAGCCGGCTGCGCCGGCCCGCAACGTTCCCCGGCCTCCGACCGCGACCGTACATCCGGTATCAGCAAATCCCGCAACGCCGGCACCGATGAGCCGCCCCGTGCCCCGTCCGCCGCAGCCGGAGTCCTCGAATCCGCATACTCCGAACGGTGAAGCCGCTCGGCCCAACATGCCTTTGAACCCGCGTCCGGCACAGCCGGGTTCTGAGTCGAACGTCGCCGCGCCGCGTCCGCCGCAGCCGGAGACGTCGAATCCGCATGCTCCGAACGGTGAAGCCGCTCGGCCCAACACGCCTTCGAACCCGCATCCGGCACAACCGAGGTCTGAGTCGAACGTCGGCGCGCCGCGTCCGCCGCAGCCGGAGACGTCGAATCCGCATGCTCCGAACGGTGAAGCCGCTCGGCCCAACACGCCTTCGAATCCGCGTCCGGCACAGCCTGATTCCGGATCGAAAGCCGCCGCGCCGCGTCCGCCGCAGCCGGAGACGTCGAATCCGCATGCTCCAAATGGTGAAGCCGCTCGGCCCAACATGCCTTCGAACCCGCATCCAGCACAACCGGATTCCGGATCGAAAGCCGCCGCGCCGCGTCCCTCTAACGAAGTCCCACGCCCGGCATCTCCGCCACCCGCGACCTCGGCGAGGCCCGCCAACCCGCGTCCGCCGCAAAATCAGCCGAGACCGAATGTGGAGCAATCCGCTCCGCGTCCCCCGGCGCCGCCGCAACATCAGTCGAGTCCGGCCCCGCCGCCCGCGCACAATAATTCCGGCGAGAAGCCCAGCCATCAGCAGCCGTCGAAGTCGGAGCACAAGGGCGAGGGCAAATAGAAAGGGCGGCCCGAAGTAGCCGTTTCATGGGGTGGGCGGTATTCGATCGAAGGACGGATGTATCTCCCGCTTGCGCGGGTGCCACATCCTAACCTCGCGTTTGTTGCGAGGTTAGGGTGGGGATTTTCGTTTTCCGGGTATTCCTCTGTGGTTGAACCGAATTGTGCTTCTCTTAGTTAGTCCAGCTGGGATGCTTCGCTTCGTAGGCGGAGATTTCAGCCTCGTGCTGTAAGGTCAGTCCAATATCGTCCAAGCCCTCGAGCAGGCAGTGCCGTACAAAATCGTCGATCTGGAAGTCGGCGCGGAATCCGCTATCGTCGTAGACCGTACATTGCTCAAGATCCACGGTGATCTCGTAATTGGCCTTCTCGTGCGCCCGCCGCATGAGTTCAGCAACCTCGTCTTCGCGGAGCACGACGTTGAGGAACCCGTTCTTGCTGCTGTTGTTCGCAAAAATGTCGGCGAAGGACGAGGAAATCACCACTCGAAACCCAAAGTCTGCCAGCGCCCACACGGCATGTTCGCGCGAGGATCCACAACCAAAGTTCTTGCCGGTTACGAGGATGCTGGCTCCCCGGTATCGCGGCTCGTCGAGCACAAAAGGGGCCTTCGCCTCAGGGGACCGTCGCCAGTCAAAAAAAAGGAACTCCCCAAACCCCGTACGCTCGATCCGCTTCAGGAATTGCTTGGGAATAATCTGGTCGGTATCAACGTTCACCCGATCGAGCGGCGCTACCAGTCCCTTGTGTACGCGAAATGGTTTCATGATTGAGATTTCCTTCGTCGCTGCGAACCGCGCCCGCTTACTGAAACTTCCACTTGCGTATATCCGTGAAGTGCCCCGAGATCGCCGCCGCAGCCGCCATCATCGGACTCACCAGGTGTGTCCGGCCACCGCGCCCCTGCCGGCCCTCGAAATTTCGATTGCTGGTCGAGGCACAGCGTTCGCCCGGTTGCAGGATGTCGGGATTCATTCCCAGGCACATGGAACAGCCCGATTCGCGCCACTCAAAACCCGCCGCCCGAAAAATCTCGTGCAGTCCTTCCTGCTCGGCGGCGTGCTTCACGGATTGTGATCCCGGCACCACCATGGCCCTTACTTTCGGATTCACGCGATATCCCTTCGCGACCCGCGCCGCGGCCCGCAAGTCTTCCAGCCGCGAATTGGTGCACGACCCGATGAATACCCGATCAATCGCAATCTCTTCGATCTTCGTCCCCGGCTGCAGGCCCATATACTCGAGCGCCTTCTCGGTCGCCCGCAGGTCGCCATCACTCGCGCCGTTCAACTCCGGAACGCGTTCGGTCACCTGCGCGACCATGCCGGGATTCGTACCCCACGTTACAAAAGGAGCCAGTGTGGCGGCATCGATTTCCAGAACTTTGTCGAACGAAGCGCCCGCATCGGAAGCCAGCGTCCGCCAATATCGGACCGCTTTCTCCCAAGCCTCCCCTTGCGGAGCAAAGCGCCGTCCTTTGACGTAAGCAAACGTCGTCTCATCCGGTGCGACCATGGCCGCGCGCGCTCCCGCCTCGATGCTCATATTGCAGAGCGTCATGCGGCCCTCCATGCTGAGCCCGCGAATGACCTCGCCGGCATACTCGATCACGTGGCCGGTCGCGCCATCAGTACCGATCTTGGCAATCACGCCCAGCGCCAGATCTTTCGCGCTCACTCCTTCAGGCAGCGAGCCGGTCACTTCAATCTTCATCGTCTTCGGCTTGCGCTGCGGCAGGCACTGCGTGGCGAGTACGTGCTCGACTTCCGAGGTGCCGATGCCGAAGGCGAGCGCGCCAAAAGCTCCGTGTGTGCTGGTGTGGCTGTCTCCGCAGACGATCGTCATGCCGGGCTGTGTGAGACCCAGTTCCGGGCCGATCACGTGGACAATGCCCTGCTCCGGCGAGTCCATATCGAACAGCCGCACGCCAAATTCTCTGCAGTTCTTCTGGAGAGCTTCGATCTGCCTGGCCGCAACGGGATCGGTGATAGGCGTGCCGCGCGGCTCCGTGGGGACGTTATGGTCGACGGTTGCGACCGTCCGCTGAGTTTGGCGGACCTTGCGTCCCGCGGCTCGCAGCCCATCAAACGCCTGCGGAGAAGTGACTTCATGCACCAGGTGCAAATCGATGTAGATCAGAGGCGACCGACCGGTCGGTTCGGTGACCAGGTGCGCCTCCCACACCTTCTCAAACAGTGTTTTTTTGCCTGACATCGGATTCACTCAACGGAACTACGGCAGATGCCATCCCCAAGGATGACTTTATCGACATATTGTACCAAGTCGCGCATGGAGAACGGAACGCTGCCGAAGTAAGCGCTGTTGCCGGACCGTCGAGACATGAACCGCCAAATCTATGCGGGTTCCGCTCTGCTCCAATCCCGGAAATAAAGTCCCAGCATCAGCGCGCATCCCGCCAGAGGGATCGCCAGCCCGACCTTCAGACTCTGCATATGAGTGGACGTGACACCAACCATCCAGGGCATGCAAGCCGCCCCAAAGCTCGCCATCATGAACATCACACTGCCGACCCGGTTCGCTCCCGCGCCGAAGGAACTTGAGAGCAGCGCAATCGTGATCGGGTAAATGGTCGCCAGCCCCAGCCCGATCACCGCGGCGCTGATGATAATAACTGCCATCGAGGTCGCGCTGAGCAGGGTTACGAGTCCCAACAGAGCGATGCCTATACTGATGCGGGCCAGCCATATTTCCGGTACCCGGCGCAGAAAGACGGGAGCCAGCGCGCGATTCGCGAGCAATCCCGCGTAGAAAAATGAAGGCACCGTGACCCAGATCGTTCCTCCGGACCCGTTCAGCCGCTTCGCATACGAGGCCAGCCATCCGCCCATCGCATTTTCCGTGCCCACGTAGACAAAGAACAGCACAGCCAGCACGAGCGCGACCGGAGTTTGCAACATCGCCAGCAGAGGCTTTGTTGGTTGCGAGGATGCGGCCTCACTCTTGCCTGGCGACGGGAACGAGACCCGTGCGATCAGCAAGGCTATCAACAGAATGAAGGCCGCAAGCACGTAGAAGAACAGTGAGATCATGCCTCTGCGTTGGAATGGCGTAAACAGAAATGGGCACGCGACCGCGCCCACCGTCCACGAAAAGTTCAGCAATGAAACCGCTGCAGCCCTTCTTCCCGGATTCAATTCCGCCACCAGCAGATTGCAGGCGGGAATGGTCAAGCCTAATCCCATGCCATAGCCCGCGACGGCAGCCATTCCGAGCAGCCGTGAACCCATCGGCAGTGTGCCCACTCCGCCCGCCATGAAAAGCAGGCCCAGCACGATTACCGATTTGTAGCCCAAGCGCGGTACGAGCATACCCGACAGGATCACTCCCAGCGTGGAAGCCAGAAACTCCGCGAAGAAGAACTCTCCTGCCTGTGCGTCACTAAGCGACCAGCGTGCTGAGAGGGCCGGCAGCACCGGTCCCAGCAGGACCGTAGCAATTCCAGTGGGAACGAACGCGGCATGGGCAACTGCGGTCGGGGTCCTAAGAGACTTGCGGGGAACTTCGACTGCGCTGACGCTTCCCATAACGGATACACCGAGATCGGAGTTGCGATTGTACCTCGGTCGTCAGTCTTAGTCGTCAGTCGTCAGCAAGGACATGAGGCCCGGGGTGAATTGGGAAATTTGGATTGATCAGGAGTAACTTTCCTGTCGATGTGCGCGGGTCGATTGGATTTCACCGACAAGGGAGGTTTGGTTTAGCTGACGACCAGCGACTGACGACTGACGACGAGCAGGGTATGATGTCCTCAGTTCTCCACCTACACGCATGATCAACGGCAAGCGCATCGCGATCGTTCTGCCCGCGTACAACGCGGAAAAAACGCTGGCTGCCACCGTGGGCGAAATTCCCGACCTGGTGGATACCTGCATCCTGGTCGACGACGGCTCCAGCGATGCCACCGTGAAACTGGCTCGCGAACTTGGCCTGCAGGTATTCGTTCACGATCGCAATTATGGGTATGGACGCAACCAGCAGACCTGCTATCGCGAGGCGCTCGCTGCCGACGCCGAAGTCATCATCATGCTCCATCCGGATTACCAGTACACTCCCTTGCTCGTGACTGCGATGGCCAGCATGGTGGCTTACGGCGTCTACGATGTCGTGCTTGGTTCGCGCATTATCGGAGGGACTGCCCTGTGCGGCGGCATGCCTCTCTACAAGTACCTGTTCAACCGCATGCTGACCGCATTCGAGAACCTGTTTTTGGGCGCGAAGCTCTCGGAGTATCACACCGGCTACCGTTGCTTCAGTCGCCGGGTTCTGACCGAATTGCCGCTAGTTGAAAATTCTGACGATTTCGTCTTCGACAACCAGATGCTGGCCCAGTGCGTTCACTTTGGCTTCCGCATTGGGGAGGTTTCCTGCCCCACCAAATATTTTGAAGAGGCATCGTCAATCAATTTCCGACGGAGCGTTACCTACGGCTTAGGCGTGCTGGCCACAACGCTGCAATTCGTGCTGCAACGCTGGGGCTTGGCGTCCTTCGCAATTTTCAGCCCGAAGGGCCGCAAGCTGGAGACGAGTGCGCTCGACTACTACGGCCCCGTAGTCAAACGCAGCTCCTGATCCCATTCATTTACGGAACGTCCTGCCATGGCATCGTTTGGAGCTTGGATTCTTCTCTTAATTCTGGCCGCGGGAACATGCCTGCTGATGTTCTTCCTGCATCGGACACCGCTCGGTCCACTCATCCACGAACGCATACCCGATCGTCCGCGCCGGCGACTGTTTCTGGCTTCCGTCAGTTTCTTCCTGACCTTTGCCTGCGTGCGCGGCATGGTCTTCTGCATCACGCACGACATCCCGCCCTTTCATTTCATTTTGATTAAAGGCCGCCACATCCATCACCTTGTGTTCGGCATTCTTATTCTGCTCGCCGTGGGATACGGTTGGCTGTGCGACCTCGGAACCGGCATGGGCGAGACGTCGATTCTTGCGAGCCGGCTGATGTCGATTCTGTACGGAGTGGGAGCGGCTCTTACGCTCGATGAATTCGCGCTCTGGCTGAATCTGAAGGATGTCTACTGGGCGCAAGAGGGCCGCTCCAGCATTGATGCCATCCTCTTGTTCGGAGCGCTGCTCGCCATCGGAACCTGGGGAGCGCCGCTGTTCACCGGCGGCAAGTCCAACAAAATCTAATCGGCCCTCCAGTAGCGCCGCCGTCCCGGCGGCTGTCCGGCGGGCGTCTCGCCCGCCTTGCCGGCAAGATGCCGGCGCTACTGGAGTCAGGGGCGCCACCCGAAACCTGCAGCGGCTCGGTTTTTACTTATCCACACTCGGGTACAATCAAGCGAACATCAATCCAAAACCTTTCTCTGCAATTGCGAGCCAACCTTCGACAGATCGCGCTGCTGCTGCTTCTCACTGCCGCCGCGATCTTCGTTCATGGCTATCATCCGTTTGTCGAAGACGCCGAGATCTATCTGCCCGGCGTAAAGAAGGCGCTCAACCCGGCCCTGTATTCCGCGAACACGGATTTCTTCCTTTCCCACGCGAGGATGACAATTTTTCCCCACCTGATTGCAGGATCTGTGCGCGTCACGCACATCCGCTTGAGTGTTGCGCTCTTGCTCTGGCAGTTTGCCGCGATCTTTTTTCTTCTCTGGGCCTGCTGGCGGATTGGACAACTGGCGTTCCGCGATTCGCTGGCCGCATGGGGAGGCGCTGCCCTGGTCGCATCGCTACTTACCATTCCGGTGGCGGGCACGGCGCTCTACATCATGGACCAGTACCTGACCACGCGAGCACTCTCCACCCCGGCCACGCTCTGGGTCATCGTCAGTGCGATCGAACGCAAATGGGTTCGCGCCGGACTTTGGCTGGTGTTTACCGGCCTCATCCATCCGCTAATGGTGGTGTTTTGCCTTGCATACGTCGTGCTGCTGCTTTGGCTTGATCGAACTCCTGCACCCAGCAACCGGCCCCAACTCGCTGCTGTGGCCGCGTTGCTCTTCCCGTTGGGAATGTTTCCTCCCGTAACTGAGGCCTACCGCGAAATCCTCGAAACGCGTTCTTATTTCTTCCTGCTGCGCTGGGAGTGGTATGAGTGGCTCGGGATCTTCGCGCCGCTGGCTCTGCTGGAGTGGTTTCGCCGGATCGCCCGCAAGCGCGAGCTTCCCGTGCTTGCCCGTCTTTGCGGCTCTACGATCATTTTCGGCGTGCTCTTCTTTGTGTCTGCCTTGATTGTCAGCGTTCCCGCGCAGCTCGCGAACCTGGCCGAACTGCAGCCCATGCGCTGCCTGCAATTGGTGTACGTACTTTTGTTCGTAGTGGCGGGAGGCCTCCTCGCCCAATTCGTGCTGCAGCGCTTCGTCTGGCGCTGGCTTTTGCTTTTCGCTCCCATTTGTGCCGGCATGTTCTACGCGCAACGCCAGCTCTTTCCTGCTACTGCGCATCTTGAGTTGCCCGGAATCCAATCCACGAATCCATGGGTACAGGCTTTCCTGTGGGTGCGTGATCATACGCCGACGGATGCTTATTTCGCGCTCGATCCCAACTACATGCGGGCTCCCGCCGAAGACGAACACGGGTTTCGCGCCCTCGCGGAACGGTCCCGAATGGCTGATCGCCTCAAAGACAGCGGCGTCGTCAGCATGTTTCCGAAATTAGCGGAGACCTGGCAGGATCAAGTCCGATCTCTCGATGGCTGGCAGAATTTCAAGGCCCCCGAGTTTGAACGGCTCCGGCGCGACTACGGCGTTACCTGGGTCATCCTCCAGAAGGGCGCATCCCGTATCAAAGATGGAGCGGCGGGCGTCCCGCCCGCCGGACGGGCGAGGACGCCCGTCTCTCCATTAACAACAACCGGACCACCCTGTCCCTTTGAGAATTCCAAGGTGCTGGTCTGCCGCCTTGATCAAGGAGTAGCATCTAAATAACACCGCATGGCAACCGCCCCCACAACCGAAACTCCCGTCCGTAAGGGACCACCGTCGCCATGTCCGCCGGCTCCGCCGCAACCTCCGAGACACCGCACCCAGATCGCGATCCGAGAAATCCTGAGCTTCGCCTACGACACCGTGTGCAGCAACAAGGTGCGGTTTGCCCTCACCGCGCTCGGCATGGTGATCGGTACCGCTTCCCTGATCCTCGTCGTCACCATCGGGATGACTGGCAAACAGTACGTCCAGCGCCTCATCCAGTCGATTGGCGCCAACATGATCTACGTGGAATATTCCGGCGGCGCCCAGCGCATTACTGCCAGCGCGCCCGATCCCTTGACCGTCGATGACATGCGCGCCGTGCAGGAGCAGGTTCCCAGCGTGACCTACGCCTCTCCACTTGTTATGTTGAGCGAGCGCATCTCGGCGGGCTCCGGCAAGGAAAAAGACATTTCCGTGATGGGCGCCGCGCCGGAGTACCAGCGCGTCCGCAATCTCATCGTTCTTTCGGGACGCTTCTTCGACGCAGGCGACGCCCAGTCGCGCAACAAGGTCGGCGTCCTCACCCAGAAGATGGCCGAAGAACTCTATGGCACCGTCGATGCAGCCGTCGGTCAGGTCATCAAGCTGAACGGACTTCCGTTCACCATCATCGGTACTTTCAAGGAAGGCGTGGACACCTTCGGCCAGTCCGAGGTCCAGGACTACTCGATGGTGATTCCCTCCTCGGTGAGCCGCTATTTCACTGAAACCGCGGCCGTGAAGCAGATCTTCTTCACCGTCGCGAGCCCCGATGACGTGATTCCCGCGACCGCCCAGATCCAGCACGTCATTCAGAGCCGCCATCGTCCCGAATCCGTGTACACCGTGAGCAATCTCACCCAATTGCTGACTGTTTGGGACAAGATTGCCAACGCGCTCACTCTCGGTTTGCTGCTGATTGCAGCCGTCACGCTGCTGGTGAGCGGCATCGGCATCATGAATATCATGCTGGCCACGGTGAGCTCGCGTATTCGCGAGATCGGCATCCGAAAGGCTGTCGGCGCAACCAATCGCGAGATCCGTTTTCAGTTCCTCGCCGAGGCCATGCTGATTTCCCTGGTGGGGGGCTTTATCGGAATCCTGATTGGACTTGCGATCCCGTTCTCCGTCCGCTTCTTCACCGCCTACCGCATTCCGATCTCGGGACTTTCCGCCATCATCGCGATCGGCGTCTCATCCCTGGTAGGAATTATCTTCGGAACTCTCCCAGCGACGAGAGCCGCACAGTTGGATCCGGTAGAGAGTCTGCGGTACGAGTGAACCGGCTGTTAGCTCTTAGCCTTTAGCTCTTAGCGGGTGCCCAGCTTCGTGTCCGTTCTTTGGACGGCACCTGTGTTCAGGCACATCTCGCGCATTCGCTGGCCCGTCAATCCAAGTAGGACCGAAAAGCGAAGAGGTAAGAGCTAAGAGGTAAGAGGTAAGAGCTAAAAGCCAAGAGCTAAGAGCCAAAAGCTGGTTCCAAAAACAACAGCCGGGCTGGTTGGCCCGGCTTTGAATTCTGATCGGAACGACTGGGTTCCGAGGTCCGGTCAGACTCTCAAAAACCCCAAGATCACCGCTTACTTTGGCCCGCTTGAAAAGTCACCGCTTCTCAAGGCAGAAATTACATTACCAGCGCCAGGTTCTCCAGCTCGAGCTGAAGGACTGGCAACGAGCAACCGGCCATCTCGACGCGACCAGCTGCATCCAGAGCCGCCTGCGGGGAGACCCCGTAGCCCCGGCCCATCAGGAACACCTGTAACAGTTCAGCAGCTTCCCTGGAATCGATCATCCCGCCTTGCAGGAGATCGCTTCGCAGCGATGCTAACTCCGTGTTTGTGAATCGTTCTTTCATGGCCGTCCTCACCTCCGACCTTCGTTCAACATCCTTGACCCATTAGACTCAGCGACTCTCACAAATGTTGCATGCAATTTCGGTGCCGCAAACAGCCTCTGTTTCCATATACGTGCAAGAACATCTGCTGGTTTCATTAACCCCTGTGGAAAGGAAGAGTTGCGGGCAACCCTTACGACGGTACTCGGCGGCGAGGTACTAGAAGGACTGTCAGGATAGTGACACAAGGTGTCGTTCTGGGACGAAAAGCGGCGATTTTCGTCCGAAAAGAGGCAAATAACCCACGATCACGATGGCTCGATGGTCGCTTCGTCCTCTAACAGCACCGGAATGTCATCCCGTACCGGGTACACACGATGGCACTGGCTGCACTTGAGTGTTTCTGGGTTGGTTCGGAGCTCAAGCGGCTTCCTACAGGCGGGACACACGATAATCTCAAGTAAATTTTTGGGGATCATAAGCGCAAAATTGTACATGGCGCGGCCCTCACGACCCTAAACAAGTATTGTCATTTCGATGGCGAGCGGAGCGGAGGCGGAGAAATCTGGGCTTTCCAGATTCCTCCGGCTCACGCCGGTTCGGAATGACAACAGAACAGGGTTCGATTCAAAACGGAGGCCTGAGATTAACTACTGACGACTGACGACTGAAGACTGGCGACTGACGACTGACGACCAATCTCAACCCATCCCTTCCAGAGCCTGCGTGAGGTCCGCCTTCAAATCATCCATATCTTCGAGCCCGATGTTCAGGCGCACAATGCGGTGTCCGTAGTCGGGGCGTCCGGGCGTGGCATGAAAATCGTAGGCCACTGCCAGGCTCGTCACACCAGCCCAGCTATAGCCAATCTCAAAGAGCTGCAACTGGTCCACAAAGCGCTGCACTTGAGCCTTCGAGAACCGGAGCTGAAATACGACGGAGAATACGCCGGTCGAGCCTGTAAAGTCCCGCTTCCAGAACTCGTGGCCCGGGCAGGACGGAAGTCCCGGGTGCAGTACGCGTTCAATCTCGGACCGTTCGCCGAGCCAGCGCGCCAAACTCAGCGCGGCTTCTTCAATCGCCTTCAGCCGAACCGCCATCGTCTTCAACCCTCGCAACGCCAGGCTGCAATCATCCGGAGATGCGGCGCATCCCACCAACTGCTGGGTCGCTCCCAGTTGCCGCCAGGTTTTTTCGTCCCGGGTGGTTATGGAGCCAAGCAGTAGATCGCTGTGCCCGCCCACGTACTTCGTGAGCGCCTGCATCGTCACGTCGACGCCATGCGCGAACGCATCGAAATAGACGCCTGCTGACCAGGTATTGTCCATCACCACCATCGCCCCGGCACGATGCGCCACTTCCGCAATGGACGGAATATCCTGCACTTCCAACGTGATCGATCCCGGACTCTCGCACCACACCATGCGCGTGTTCTCGCGGAATTGGCTCTGAATCTGCGCTCCCGCTTCCGGCGGATAAAACCCAACCTCCACTCCGAATTTCCGCAGGACCTTCGCCGCGAACTTCCGGCTCGGCGTATATACGCTCTCCGGGATCAGCACATGATCGCCGGCCTTCAGGAATGCCAGGTTGATCAGTGAAATCGCGCACTGTCCTCCGGGCGTGATCATGGTGCGAAACCCACCTTCCAGTTCACAAATGCGCGCGGCCAGTTCCAGCGTGGTAGGCGTGCCGTAAAGGCCATAGGTGTAACCGACCTCGTACTGGTCCCACTCGTCTTTCACCGACGCGGCACTGGGAAACAGCACGGTCGACGCGCGCTGCACGCCGCTTGAAAGCGAGCGAAATCCTTCTGGAATTTTGGCGTCCGAGTGAATCAGCTTCGTCTTCCAGTTCTTAGGCATGCCGGCGATTTTAAATGACCTATGCAGCACATCGGCTAAAAGCAAAGCCTTTGACCGCCAAGGTAGCGCCGGCATCCTGCCAGCACGTTTGCCGTATAAGAAAGGCGGGCGGGACGCCCGCCAGACACCCGGCGAGACGCCGGCGCTACTGAATGAAAGGGCGGCCAGCGTGCCTTTTTTATTTCTAGGTTCTGGAAGGCGCCCGGTTTTCTTTGCAGTCCTTAGCGGCCGTTCTTTGCGAACTTTGCGGTTATAAGCTTTTGATTTTTGGTTTAGCTTTGCATCTGCGCGTGCGTGACTCGGTGGGGAACAAAGTTTTTCCGCTAAAATGAAAATCTGCGAATACAGTCAGAGGGAGATTGATGCCAGCCACGATTCTCGACGGCAACAAGATCGCAGCGGAAATTCGGGCCGAAGTTGCGGCCGAGGCCAAGGCCATGGCCGAAGCCGGCACGCGTCCGGGCTTGGCCGTGGTGCTGGTCGGACACAATCCGGCTTCCGAGATTTATGTTCGCGGCAAGGTCAAGAGCAGCGAGGAAGTCGGCATCTACAGCGAGAAACATACTCCGCCCGAGACCGCAACCACGGCCGACCTGCTGGCCCTTGTCGAAGACCTCAATCGCCGCGATGAAATCGATGGCATCCTGGTGCAGCTGCCTCTGCCCCGGCAGGTGGATTCGAAGAAAGTTCTGCTGGCGGTCGATCCTGCAAAAGACGTGGACGGATTCCATCCCATGAACGTCGGTTTTCTTTCCACGCAGCGCCCGGGACTTGTGCCATGCACTCCGGGCGGCATCATGGAAATGCTCCGCCGCTCAAATATCGCGGTCGCTGGTCAACATGCCGTAGTCGTGGGCCGCAGCGACATCGTCGGAAAGCCCATGGCCATGCTCCTGCTCAATGCCAATGCCACAGTGACGGTCTGCCACTCGAAAACCCGGGATTTGCCCGGCGTTTGCCGCCGAGCCGATATTCTGGTGGCTGCCATCGGCCGCGCGGGCATGATTACCCGCGATTTCGTGCGGCCCGGAGCGACTGTCATCGACGTGGGCATGAACAAAATCACGGATCGCACCGATTTCGAGCGCTATTTCAAAGGAAACGAAAAGCGAGAGCAGGCCTTCGCGAAGAACGGTTCAACTCTTGTCGGCGACGTCCATCCCGAAGTCGCCGAGATCGCCGGGGCGATCACGCCAGTGCCCGGTGGCGTGGGCCCGCTCACCATTGCCATGCTCATGTCGAATACAGTGCGCGCCGCAAAACTCCGCCGGGGCGCGACGGTTTCGGTGGGATGAATGTCCCATTCACCACAGGATCACAGAGTCTCAGAGAAGCTGTATCATTGCCGTCGCTGTTGAGGAGCGGGCATCCTGCTTGCAGCCACCTCCGCAGGAATCAATATCCAGATGGAGACTCTCTCTGTGTCTCTGTGGTGAATCGGCGTTTAAGTCCGCCGCCGCGAGGAATCCTTGCTGAAAGTCGGCCTGACTGGCGGGATCGCCAGCGGCAAATCGGTGGTCGGCGAGATGTTCGCTTCGCTGGGCGCACATCTCATTCAGGCCGACCTTATCGCTCATGAACTGATGCAGCCGGGGCAAGATGTCTACAACCAGGTCGTGCGGCGCTTCGGAAAACAGATCGTGAACCCGGACGGAAGCGTCAACCGTCCTAAGCTTGCCGAGGCCGCTTTCGGACGCCCGGATGGGGGCGGGTCTTCCCGGATCGCCGAACTGAACCAGATCGTTCACCCTGCTGTGATCCGCCGCCAGAACGAGTGGATGGAGGAAGTCGGCCGTCGCGATGCGCATGCCATCGCGATGGTGGAAGCTGCCCTTATTATCGAGGCTGGAGCTGCAACGCATTTCGATCGCCTCATCGTGGTCACCTGTTCGGAGGAACAACGCGTGCAGCGCTTCGCCCAGCGCCTCAAGCTCGATCTGGAAACGGCCCGCCGCGAAGTGCTTCGGCGCATGGCAGCTCAGCTTCCCGACTCAGAGAAAGTTCAGAAGGCCGACCACGTCATCGACAACTCCGGCCCACTCGATGCCACCGAAGCCCGTGTGCGTCAGGTCTACACTCTGCTGAAAAACGAGGCGGACGCCCGTGGTATTCACGACAAAAGCTCTTAACCGCGAACGCCGCAAAGAGAAGACTTCGCCGGCATAGGTAGCACCGGCATCCTGCCGGCATGTTTGCCGTTTAAGAAAGGCGGGCGGGACGCCCGCCGGACAGCCGGCGAGACGCCGGCGCTACTGAATGAAACAGCGACCAGCCGACTTTTTTTCATTTCTAAATGGTCTTCTGGAGTGCGCTGAATTGGTCTTCTGGAGAGCGCTCGCCTTTCTTTGCGAACTTCGCGGCCGTTCTTCGCGCCCTTCGCGGTTAAAAGCTTTGCCGTTGCACGAGCAAGGAACCATGCCGCCCCGCAATCCGTACACCCATTCACGGAACCTTCTCAGCCCGGAAAATCCGGCGAAGCTGCCCGAACCTGGGTTCCTTGATTAGAATAAAGATTTGATCCGCATTGATCTGAACGCTGAAGGGAGTCTATGAAGCTTTTGCGGCCTTTGCTTCTGGCGATCCTGCTGGCTGCCACTTTCTTTTACTTCACGACCTGGAGATCTTCTCCCCTCCGGCTCACCAAATGGATCGCCCGTCCTAACAAGGTGGAAATCACCGAGGCGGCGGGCACCGAATCGCTCGACGCCGAAGAGCAGAACAACATCCTCGTCTACCGCAAGAATATTCCCTCCGTCGTCAATATCACCTCGAAGGCCGTTACCTTCGACTTCTTCTACGGCCTGGTCCCGCAGGAAGGCCAGGGTTCCGGCTTCGTGATCGATAAGGAAGGTCACATTCTCACCAACTACCACGTGATTGCCGACGCCCGCCAGGTGGAAGTCACCATGCACAACCGGAAAAAATTCCGGGCCACGGTCATCGGTACCGACCCCGCGCATGATCTTGCGGTGATCAAAATCGAAGCTCCCAATCTCACAGCCGCCGTGCTGGGCGACTCGCGTAACCTGCAAGTTGGCCAGAAGGTTTACGCGATCGGCAACCCCTTTGGCCTCGCAGGCACCATGACGCGCGGCATCGTGAGTTCCATCCGGCCCGTCAAGGAGCCCAACGGCGCCACCATCGACGAAGCCATTCAGACCGACGCAGCCATCAATCCCGGCAACTCCGGCGGTCCGCTGATGAACGGGCACGGGGAAGTCATCGGTATCAACACCATGATCCTCTCCAGCGTGGGCCAAAACGCCGGCATCGGCTTCGCCATTCCAATCAATACTGCCAAAGCCGTCCTCAACGATCTCGTTACGCTCGGCCGAGTCCGCCGTCCCGCCCTCGGCGTTTCCACGATTCCCGTCGGCCCCGAACTGGCCGAGCAGATTGGCTTGCCCGTCGATTTCGGCTTGCTGATCGTCAAAGTTTCCCCCGGGGGTGCCGCCGAACACGCTGGCCTGCGCGGAGGCACGGAGCGCGCCTACCTCGGCAACATCCCCATCATGCTGGGTGGCGACCTGATCGTCGCCATCGACGGCGAAAACATCCAGGACCAGCAGGATCTGGCCCAGGTAATGAACGCCCACCGCGCCGGAGACACCGTCAAGGTCACCGTCTACCGCGGCAAGCAGAAGATGGATGTGACTGTGACATTGGGAGAAGCGCGAGAGCAGGTGTAAAAGAGCGTCGGGCTACGAGCCGCGAGCGGCGAGCCTGACACCTGTTAGCCAGCGAGAGCCTAGAGCCTAGATCCTTCCCGATCAGATAGGATTCTCCGATGCAATTTGTGGACAGGGTACCAATCCTGTTTGGCTGAGTGCTGAATGCCCTTTCCTCCGTGTCTCTGTGTCTCTGTGGTGAAATGATCCTTGAGGCCGCCCGCTCATGAACGTCGATTCCATCCGTTCGTACTGTCTTTCGTTCCCCAATGCAACCGAAAAGCTGCAATGGGGAGATGAACTCTGCTTCAAAATTGCTGGCAAGATCTTTGTCATGCTCGGGCTGGACCATCTCGGCCTTTGCTTCAAGTGCAGCCCTGAAATCTTTGCGGAGCTGATCGAGCGGGAAGACATTCGCCCCGCTCCCTACGTCGGCCGCTACCAGTGGGTCCTGCTCGAGCGTCTGGATGCGGTTGGCGATTTCGAATTGGAGGACTTGATTCGTCAGTCTTACGACATGGTTTCGGCGAAAGCTCCCAAGAACTCAAGAAAGAAGCCGCCAATGCCTTCCGGAAGAAAGCCTTCCGATGCCCGGCCACACGCCCGCAAACGCGCCAAGCGTCACTAAAGTCGAAAGATCGCTTTCCGAGATCGCTCACGTTGTGGCAGACTTGCCCGTCGCGAGGATCGCTTGAGCCTTTTCGGGTGTATCGAGGCAGGAGGTACGAAATTTGTGTGCGGCGTCGGCACCGGACCCGACGACCTTCAGCTCACCACCGTTCCCACTACTTCCCCGCAAGCCACCATCGACCAGATCATCGCGTTCTTCCGCGACCAGGCCGGACGTGAACTCAGCGCTGTCGGCGTCGGCGCCTTTGGCCCCATCGATCTTCACCCCGAGTCGCCCACTTTCGGCTTCATCACCTCGACTCCAAAGGTCGGGTGGCAGCAGTACGATCTCGCCTGGACCCTTTACCGCGCCCTGCAAGTCCCGATCGGATTCGACACTGACGTCAATGCCGCGGCCGCCGGCGAGGCTCGGTGGGGGGCGGGGCGCGGCTTCCCCAACTTCCTGTACCTTACCGTCGGCACTGGAATCGGCGGAGGAGCGCTCGTGAACGGCGAGGTCATCCACGGCCTTCTCCACCCCGAGATGGGCCACATCCGCATCCCACACGACCTCGGCGCCGACCCCTTCCCCGGCTCGTGTCCGTACCACAAAGACTGCCTCGAAGGCCTTGCCTCCGGTCCAGCGATGCAAGCCCGCTGGGGCAAGCGCGCTCAGGAATTGCCTGCGGATCACCCTGCCTGGGCGCTGGAAGCGCACTATCTCGCGCTCGGTCTCGCCACCTGGGTATGCACTGTGTCTCCAGAACGCATTCTGCTCGGTGGAGGAGTCATGCAACAGGCCAGCTTGTTTCCCCTGATCCGCCAGGAGCTCTTGCGCCTGTTGAATGGCTACATCGACGCTAAGCCGTTGCTCAACGAAATCGACTCGTATGTCGCTCCGCCCGAACTCGGCAGTCGCGCCGGCGTGCTGGGCGCGATGGTTCTTGCCGAGCATATCTATCGCAATCCCAGCGCGCGCATCGGCGCGCCTCTGGCCGGGGAGGACGCATGGCGCTGAATTCCACCCTCATCAAAAGCACTGTGGTTGCCGCACTCGGCGGCCTGCTCTTCGGCTTCGACACCGCCGTAATCGCCGGTGCCACCAGCGCGTTGACCGCCGCTTTCCAACTCACGCCCGGGGGCCTCGGCCTCACCGTCTCCATTGCCCTCTGGGGAACGGTTGTCGGAGCGCTGACGGCCAGCATTCCGGGCGATCTCTACGGGCGCCGCGATAGCCTGCGCGGCTTGGCCATCCTCTACCTCGCCTCCGCGCTGGGATGCGCCTTCGCCACCAACTGGTACGTGCTCGTGTGCTTCCGCTTTATTGGAGGCCTCGCCATTGGCGGCTCCTCCGTGCTCGGTCCGATGTATATCGCCGAGATTGCACCGGCTCGCTGGCGTGGGCGCCTGGTCGGATTCTTTCAGTTCAACGTGGTGGCCGGAATTCTGCTGGCCTATTTTTCCAATTACATGGTCGGGCTGTCGCTGCAGGGCAGCCCGCTCGAATGGCGATGGAAGCTCGGCATCTCGGCCGTGCCGGCTGCGCTCTTCTTCGTGATGCTCTTCCAGATCCTGCGCAGTCCCCGCTGGCTCGCCCGCAAGGGACGCATCGCAGAAGCCCGCTTCGTTCTGGAGCAGATCGGCGAAGAGAACATCGACTCCGAACTCGACGCCATGCAAGCCGCCTTTCAGCTCGAAAAGCAGCAGGGACAGGAGCGTCTTTTCTCAGCGCGCAACCGTCTCCCACTCTTCCTCGCCATTTCGATTGCCATGTTCAACCAGCTCGCCGGCATCAACGCGATCCTCTATTACCTGAACGACATCTTCGCGCGCGCCGGATTCAGCAAGGTTTCCTCTGACCTGCAGGCGGTCGCGATCGGCGCCACCAACCTGCTCTTCACCATGCTGGCCATGTCTATCATCGACCAAGTCGGCCGGCGCACTCTGATGCTGATTGGCTCCGTCGGAACCGCGCTCTGCCTGGCTGGAGTGGCTCTTATCTTTCGAACGGGACGCCACGAAGGCCTGCTGGTCTGGCTGCTGATCGGATTTATTGCCGCCTTCGCTTTTTCGCAGGGCTCTGTCATCTGGGTCTACATCAGCGAAGTCTTTCCAACGGCGGTGCGCGCCAAGGGTCAGGGCCTGGGCAGTTCGACCCACTGGATCATGAATGCGCTCATCTCGTGGGCTTTTCCCATCGTCGCTGCTTCCTCCAAAGCGGCGCCCTTCGTTTTCTTCTCCATGATGATGGTCCTCCAATTCTTCGTGGTGTTTTTCTTCTATCCGGAAACGAAAAACATCGTGCTCGAAGACATGCAGAAGAAGCTTGCCTCGGCCTGACCTCTGGGTTGACTCCCGGTTGCTCGCTGGGCTAGCCTCAGAGGTCCGCCTGCTCCTGACGTTCGAGCCTGCTGCTGCAGTCGCGTTCCAGCCGGCAGGAAGCGTCCCGGTTCAGACGGCCGTTCCAGCCATTTCCGACTCATGCGATCCCATCGCAACCTGCTGATTTCGTTCCTTGTAGTGCTCGCGTTGGCGTGTACCGCAGCCGCCGCCCCCATGCGGCCGGTGCACGCGCCGCGTGCGATGGTGGCCAGCGTCCATGAGCTCGCTTCCCGGGCTGGGGTGGAGATGATGCAGGCGGGCGGCAATGCCGTGGACGCAGCCGTGGCTACCGGCTTTGCGCTCGCCGTCGTTCATCCTCAAGCGGGCAATCTCGGTGGCGGCGGATTCATGCTCATCCGCATGGCCGACGGCGCCACCCGTTTCATCGACTATCGCGAAAAGGCTCCTGCAGCCGCGACTGCTGACATGTACCTCGATTCCCACGGAAACGTCATTGAAAATGCCAGCCTCGTGGGATACAAGGCGGTCGGCGTGCCGGGCTCGGTCGCCGGACTTGCCTTCGCGCAGAAGGCGTACGGCAAGCTGCCTCTGGAGCAGGTAATGGCTCCCGCCATCAAGTTAGCGCGCGACGGTTTCCCGCTCGCTTGGGAGGATGCGCAAGACCTTCACGACAAGGACCTCGCCCAGTTCTCTGAGTCAAAGCGAATTTTTCAGCGCGACGGCAATTACTTCAAACAGGGAGAGGTGCTTCGCCAACCGGAATTGGCCCGCACGCTCGAGCGCATCTCGAAAAATCCCGACGACTTCTATCACGGGGCCATGGCTCGTGAGTTGGCCGCCGCCATTCAGAAGGGTGGAGGCCTCATCACCTTCAAGGACCTGGCCCAATACGAAGTCAAGGAACGCGAGGTCATCCGCGGAACCTATCGCGACTACGACATCATCAGCGCGCCTCCTCCTTCGTCGGGCGGGATCGCGCTTCTCGAAATTCTCAACATTCTCGAAGGCTACGACCTGGCCAAGACCGGGAACCGTTCCGCCAAGGCAATCCATCTCACCGCCGAAGCTTTCCGCCGCGCGTTCTACGACCGCGCCGAGTTCCTCGGCGATCCCGACTTCGCGAAAATTCCAGTTGCACAGCTGATTGACAAGCGCTACGCCGCGGGATGGCGTGAGTCCATCGATCCCGCCCATGCCAGCATCAGCGAGGATCTGCATCGGCCCGCTGTCTTCAACGAACTCGAACGCTATGCCAATTCGCACCCATCCGGGCCGGGCGTTGTTCGCGAGCCCGAGAACACTACCCATTACTCGGTGGTCGATCCCGCCGGCAATGCGGTCGCTGTGACAACAACTCTGAACGATACCTTGGGATCGCGCGTCACGGTCGAAGGCCTCGGCTTCCTGCTCAACGACGAAATGGACGACTTCGCCTCCAAGCAAGGCGTGCCCAACGGCTATGGCCTGATCCAGGGGCCCGCGAACGCGATCGGCCCCGGCAAGCGCCCGCTGTCGGCGATGACGCCCACCATCGTCCTCAAAGACAGCAAATTGTTTCTGGTGCTGGGTTCGCCGGGCGGCCCGACCATTATCACGACAGTGGCCAATGCGCTGATGGGAGTGGTCGATTTCGGTTTGGATATTCAGGAATCGGTGAACGCGCCCCGCTTCCACCATCAGTGGCTGCCGGACGAGATTCGCGTGGAAGATCGAATCTCTCCTGACACGATTACCCTTCTGCAGAACAAAGGCCACAAGGTGGAGGTCGAGCACTTCTGGGGAGACGGTGAGTGCATCGCCATCGATCCGAAAACGGGAGAGCGCCTCGGCGCCAGCGACGGTCGCAACAACGGCAAGGCGGTAGGATTCTAGATCGAATACGGCGAGTTCAAATCTGAAATCCGAAATCTGCAATCTTAAATTTCAGATTGCAGATTGCAGATCTCAGATTGATGGCCTGATCCTCTGGCGCGAAAGTTTGATTTGAGAGAAAAACCTCATGCAGAAAGCCGTATCCACCTACGTCTACGTCAAAGAGCGCCTTCATCCCGGCTTGCTCGACGCCCTGGTTCGAGGGGGCGCGCAGGCCATCGAAATTTTCGCCGCACGGCAGCATCTCGACTACGCCAACCGCAAGCAACACGTGCGCGAGATCGCTGACTGGTTCCGCTCCACCGGAATCCCGCTGAACTCGGTGCATTCGCCGCTGTACGGAGACTATGAATTCGGCCGCGCTGGTGCTCCGCCTGTCAACGTTGCCTCCACCGATCGCGCCGGACGCATCGAGGCCATGGACGAAATCAAGCGCGCCCTCGAAATCGCCGAGCAGATCCCCTTCCGTTTCCTGGTGCAACACCTCGGCACCAACAACGAATCTTTCGACGAGCGCAAACTTGAAGCCGCTATGACATCGGTCGAGCATCTCCGCGCCTTCGCCAAGCCCCTGGGCGTGCGCATCCTGCTCGAAAACATTCCCAACGAACTTTCCACGCCCGACAAACTGGTGGACTTTATCCACGCCGCTCATTTCGAAGACGTGGGCATCTGCTTCGATTTCGGCCATGCGCACATCATGACCAGCGTCGCCGAGGCATTCGAGATCGCCAAGCCGCACATTCGTTCCACCCACGTGCACGATAATGCCAAAGACCGCGACTCACACTTGTGGCCCGGCTCGGGCTCAATCGACTGGAAAGAAGCTATGGAACTCTTGCGCTCCGCGCCCCACTCGCCACCGCTCCTGCTCGAGATCGAGCACGACGACAAGATCAATCCAGTCGAGAAAATGCGGCCCGCATTCGATAAGCTGGAAACAGCCTAGAACTTGGGGAATTGGGAAATTTAGTAATTGAGTACTTTTGGGAAGTTCTGATTAAGGTGCTTTGAAAGGGACGGCCTTCAGGCCGTCCGCCCAGTTTCGTAGAAAATTCGGGGCTTTAGCCCCTGAGGTGAATCATCTCGACACTTGATCAGAGCCTTTTAAAATGGAGCTAGTGTGCGAAAATCAAGCAGGATGAATACCAAAGCGCTGATTCGTTAATTTACAAAATTACGAAATTACCAAATTGCAAAATTCATTTACTCAATTTCCCAATTACTAAATTTCTCAATTACTCAATTCTTATGACTGAGACTATGTCTCCGACAATTACGACGATTGCCGAAATCGGCAAGCACGAAGGCCAACCGGTTACGATTCGTGGCTGGCTCTACAACCTGCGCGAAAGCGGCAAGCTTCTCTTTCCCATTTTTCGCGATGGCAGCGGCCAGATCCAGGGCGTGGTCCCGAAGAACGCCGTCTCACCCGAAACGTTCGACGCCTTGAAAGGCCTGACGCAGGAGTCAAGCGTCATTGTGGAAGGGAAAGTCCGCGCCGACAAGCGTGCCCCCGGCGGATACGAACTCGACGTCTCCAACGTGCAAGTCCTGCAGAAGGTTTCCGAATCCGACCCGTACCCGATCACGCCCAAGGAGCATGGCGTCGATTTCCTTATGGAGCATCGCCATCTCTGGATTCGCTCGCCGCGCCAGGCCGCGATTCTCCGGGTGCGCGCTGAAATCATCAAAGCCGCCCGCGACTTCTTCGATGACCGCGGCTTCACCCTGACCGATCCGCCCATCCTGACACCCGCCGCCTGCGAAGGCACCACCACGCTGTTCCCCGTCGACTACTTCGACGAGCAGGCGTACCTCACCCAGTCGGGGCAGCTTTACATCGAAGCCACGGCGATGGCCCTCGGCAAGGTGTACTCTTTCGGCCCCACTTTCCGCGCCGAAAAATCGAAGACCCGTCGTCACCTCACGGAATTCTGGATGGTCGAACCCGAAGTCGCCTACGCCACTCTCGACGACGTGATGGAATTATCCGAAGGCCTGATCACCTTCATCGTGAAACGTTGTCTCGAGAAGCGCCGCGCTGACTTGCAGACCATCGGCCGCGATATCGCCAAACTCGAAAAAATTGACATGCCCTTTCCGCGTATCACCTATGACGAAGCTGTGAAGATGCTACAGGAAGGTTTCGCCAAGGGCGCTCTCGAGAACAAATTCGAATGGGGCGGGGATCTCGGCTCGCCGGACGAAACTTACTTGTCCGCGCAGTTCGAACGCCCGCTCATGATTCATCGCTATCCCGCAAAGGTGAAGGCGTTTTACATGGAGCCTGACCCGCAGCGTCCCGATCTCGCGCTCTGCGTAGACGTGCTCGCGCCCGAAGGCTACGGCGAAATCATTGGAGGTTCGCAACGCATGGCCTCGCACGAGTTGCTCCTGCAACGTATTCACGAGCACGGCCTGCCTGAGGAAGCCTTCAAGTGGTACCTCGACTTGCGCAAGTTCGGCAGTGTTCCCCACGGAGGCTTCGGCATGGGAATCGAAAGAGCCGTAGCCTGGATTTGCGGCCTCGAACACGTACGCGAAACGATCCCGTTCCCCAGAACGCTGCACCGGCTGTATCCGTAAGAGACTTTGCTTTCTTCCCGCCCTTCGCGGGTTTGTCTTCGCGATCTTTGCGGTTAAAGGCTTTTGACTTGAACTCGAAACTCGAAACCTGAAATTCAAAACTTCATGACCCCGACACCGAACACGTCTTTCAGCTCCATCACTCCCAAGCAGATTCGCGTCATCGGCGTCCCACTCGACCTCGGCCAGTCGCGCCGGGGCGTCGACATGGGTCCTTCGGCCGTCCGTGTCGCCGGACTCGAAGCTCGTCTCGAGGCTATCGGCCACATCGTCGAGGACGGCGGCAATGTCTCGGTCGCTATGCCGGAGCAAAAGAAAGAAGGCGCGGCCCACGCAAAATATCTGAAGGAAATCACCGCAACCTGTACCAAGAGCGCCGAACTGGTTCTCAAAAGCCTCGAGGCGGGCAAAGTGCCGTTGCTCCTGGGAGGCGATCACTCCGTCGCTGCTGGTACCGTGGCCGGGGTCGCGGAGTTCTACCGCAAACAAAACCAGAAAATTGGATTGATCTGGATCGATGCTCACAGTGACATGAATACGCCTGAGACCTCTCCCAGCGGCAACGTACACGGCATGCCCCTCGCCGCCATCATGGGACTCGGTCCTGCCGAACTCGGCAACATATTCAATTTCTCTCCCAAGATCCACCCGGAAAATTGCGTGCTGGTCGGTATTCGCGATGTGGATTCTCACGAAAAAGAAAACATCCGCCGCGCGGGCGTCGAGGTCTTCACCATGCGCGACATCGACGAGCGCGGCATGCGCACCGTTATGGAAGAAGCCCTCCGCATGGCCGGCCGCGGCACCGCCGGCTACCACGTCTCGCTCGATATGGACTGGATCGACCCGGAAGACGCGCCCGGCGTCGGCACTCCCGTATGGGGCGGCGCCACCTATCGCGAAGCCCACCTCGCCATGGAAATCATCGCCGATCATGGCCGCATGTTGAGCCTCGAGATCGTCGAAGTGAATCCCGTGATCGACGAACACAACCAGACCGCCGACTTGGCCGTCGAACTTGCCCTTTCCGCCTTCGGAAAAAAGATTCTGTAGAAGCAGGTTTCACGGGCTGTTTCACCGCAAGCTTCCTGATCTGTCATTCTGAGGGCAGTGAGGCGCCAGCCGAACGCAGTCGAAGAACCCCAGTGCTGCGTGGATCGCCTGAGAAGCGGATGTGTATTCCCACCACAGGCCGCGATGCGCCAACGATTGTAACCCGCGTCCAATCCCTGAAGCAGTAAGCTTCGATGAGCATGGCGGATATCTGAAGTCCAGTTTAGCAAGTGGAACCATCGTCACGATTGACGGCACATGCCTCTCCCGTCCACACTGAAACGTCATGAAAAAAGTGCGCGTGGGAGTCCTGTTCGGCGGACGCAGCGGGGAGCACGAAGTGTCGCTGCTCTCAGCCGCATCCGTGGTCAATGCTATTGACAAAGAGAAATATGAGGTCGTGCCCATCGGGATCACAAAAGATGGCCGCTGGCTCACCGCCGCCGCTGCCGAGGCGCTGTTGCAAGGCAAGCCGCACGACGAATCCAAACACCTGCGGGCCGGGGATCCGGAGGCAACTCCGGGAGCGGCCGTGCTGGCAAGCGGCGAAGCCGTCGTCGTCCCGCCCGAACCCGCGCATCCAGCCAGCCGATCGCTCACCCCTTTTCAGAGCGACGCTACCACGCTGCGCCGTGCCGCCGATCGCGCCATCAACGTCGACGTGATTTTTCCCGTACTGCATGGGACGTTTGGCGAAGACGGCACGATCCAGGGCCTGCTCGAGCTCGCCGACATCCCTTACGTAGGCGCGGGCGTGCTCGGCTCGGCCGCGGGCATGGACAAGGACATCATGAAGTCGTTGTTCCGCGCGGCGGGCCTGCCCATCGTGAAGCACGTCACCATCCTGCGCAGCGACTGGGACGCCGATCCGAAAAAAACCGAGAAGATTATCGACCGCACGCTCAAGTACCCCGTCTTCGTGAAGCCGGCGAATCTTGGTTCCTCGGTGGGCATCTCGAAGGCGCGCACGAAAAAAGAACTCGGCCCGGCGATTTACGAAGCCGCCAAGTTCGACCGCAAGATCGTCATCGAGCAGGGCGTGGGCGGCGCGAAGAAAAAGGCGCGCGAGATCGAATGCTCGGTGCTGGGCAACGACCGCCCACAGGCGTCGGTCCCCGGAGAGATCGTGCCCATCAAGGAGTTTTACGACTACGCCGCCAAGTATCTCGACGAGGGCTCGGAGCTGATCATCCCCGCGAAGCTGACGAAACCCGAGACGAAGAAAGTCCAGGAACTCGCCATGCGCGCCTTCCAGGCAGTCGACTGCGCCGGCCTCGCCCGCGTCGATTTCCTGATGGACCCCAAGACCCGCAAGCTCTTCGTGAACGAGATCAATACCATGCCCGGCTTCACCGCCATCAGCATGTATCCCAAGCTGTGGGCCGCCACCGGTCTGTCGTATTCCGATCTAATTGACCGGCTCATCCAGCTGGGCATCGAACGACACGACGACAAGAAAAAGAACCAGTACAGCCGGTAGTTGGATTTCAGATTTCAGATCGCAGATTGTAGATGTCAGATTTGACCAGCGCCAAGCTTCATCCGTTTGCTCCAAACTGTGACCTGGAATCTTTCAATCTGAAATCTGAAATCTGCAATTCCCTAAACTTCCACCCCTTGCTCCCGCAGCATCGTCACCAACCGGCTCACCGGAAGCGCAGTTCCAATGTTCACCGCGCCTGAGACTTTCTCCGCGAACTTCAGAACCGCGTCGCTCTCGAAGGCTCCGGCATAGTTCAAAACTGCGTACTTGCGGATGTAATCCTGGATCTCACGCTCCAGCAGCGGCCGGAACGTGATGTTCGAAGTCTCGACCGCGCTCAGTAATTTGCGCTTGGGCGCGTGCAACACCGCAAGCGAGGTCACGAACTGAAATTCGTTGCCCGAAAATTCCCGCAGAAACTGCGCGGCTTCATCCAAGTCGCGCGGCTTTTCATAAATCCGGCCGTCTTTTGCCGCCACCGCATCGCCGGAGACGATCACCGCGTCCGGGCATTCTCCTGCAACCTTCCACGCCTTGGCTTCCGCGAGTTGCCGAGTCAGTTGCTCCGGATCATCGTGGCGAATCGCTTTCTCGTCGATGCTGGCGGGGCGCGTCTCGTACCGAACCCCCACCATGTCCATGGCGCGACGGCGGAACTTCGATTCCGACGCTAGAACAATCTTCAGCGGCTGCATCTCTCCCTCATTTCTTCGAATCGACATAGGTGACAATTTTAAAGGAGTGAGTAATGACTACGACAGTCCCGGTGCAAGACGCAATTACAGGCAATGAAGAATTTCACGACTTTACTGAGCCGCTTCAGGCCCAGGCGCAATTCTATCGTGCGCTGAACGGGCGCGACATCGCACTGATGGAGCAGAACTGGGACAATACCGGGCAGGCCGCAATGGACAATCCTCTGGGCGGCATCAAACGCGGCTGGGCGGAGATCAAACCGGTGTATGAACGGTTATTCCGTGTCGGCGGCAGCTACCATTTCGAGTTTTACGATTACACGCTGCACCAATTCGGAGAGATTTTTTACGTGGTCGGCAGAGAGCGTGGGCGTGTCTCGGCCCGGAATCAAGAACTGGAGATGAAGATTCGCACCACACGCGTGTTTCGCTTCGATGGCAGCCGCTGGCGACAGGTGCATCACCACGGCTCGATCGACGATCCGCAGCTGTTTGCAACGTATCAGGACCTGGTCCGGTAGTCTTGCCAACTCGGCATATCGCATCGATCACTGCGCGGTTTGCGCGAGCATCGCGCGCGCCATTCGTCCGAACTGCCCCTGCGGATCCACCTTCGATGCCTCGCTGAACTGGCTCGCACTCTTCTCTTGCATGTTCAGCGCGGCATAAGCCTTCCCCGCGTAGAAGTGCACCTGCGCCTGAATAGGTTTTGCCGAGTTCGCGCTGAGCGGAAAAGCTTCAGCCAGCAAAGCTTCCACCTCCTGAACATCCCCGGAATTCGCCGCGATCGCCCAGGCGAGCAGCGACGCGTCCTCTGCGATCCTCAGATTGTGCGTCTCGGCACTTGGTGCCTGAGATGTGCGATCGATCTCCAGCGCTCTCCGCGCACGCTGGAGCGCCTCGGGCAACTCGCGTCTTTGCCGGAGCCATACCTCGGCCACTTCGCGATGCCCGGTGCCGCGATCCGGCCACATCCGGAGCGCTTCTTCGAACGCGGCGATCGCTTCCGGATAGCGCTCCATGTCCATTAAGACGACGCCGAGTGTGTTCGAGGCCAGAGCCCTCCGATGGAGTTCCGATTCCAATGGCAGTCCTTCGCGCAGGGAGGCTTCGGCCTCGACGAACCTTCCCAGTTGGTGCAGCATAGTGCCGCGGAAGAAGCAGTACTCGGGCGTTTTCGAAGATCCCCGCTTCAGTGCTTCCGACTGTTGCAGTCCAGTCTGATAATCACCCGCGCGGTAGGACGCTTGCACCGCCTCGAGCGCATTCAGGGTTTGAATTCCGCGCGCGATCTGGCGATGCCCACGATGACCCCAATACCAGATCAGGTAATAGAGAAGGAGAGAACCCGCGATTCCAATAAAAAGAATGGTCAGCATGGAAGTAACGCTCTGCGCCGAACTTGATCCCGGTTCTACCGGGTTCAGTGTAGACGCTTGACACACTCTCGTCGCACCAGTAACATCTATCTCCAAGTTGACCTTCGCGGGTTGACTTTGAATTTCATGCAGAGTGGCTGAGGGACGAGCCCTGTGACGCCACGGCAACCGGGTCGCGATCATATATCGCGATTGCTTGGTGCCAACTCTCTCCCGGAGACGGGGAACATGAGATTCGGGCAAGCGGCTTTTGGTCCCGTTTTCCCGTAACCTCTTTTCCTTTTCCGGAGAAGAGGTCTTCGTATTTTTAGGCCAGGTTGTTCTGTTGGAATTGTCATTCCGGGGAGCGAAGCGACGAGGAGTCGACTCCTCCACGGAACGCCGGACGCAGCAGATTTCTCGCTCCGCTCGAAATGACAAGACCAGCGACGCTGAGCCATGCGAAGGTTCTCTTCTCCAGGGACGCTCGTCCTCAGCTACTCGCAAGAAGGCGAGTAGCACGATGGCTCACTACGAATTGCGCTGTCGCGAATGCGGCAAGACCTGGGGAAACCAGCCCCGGTCGATTTGCGACGACTGTTTCTCTCCCCTGGAAATTACCTACGACTACGACACCCTGCGCGCAGAATTCACGCGCGAGAAGATTGCCCAACGCCCTCCCAACATCTGGCGCTATTCCGAACTCCTCCCCCTCCCCCAAGATTACCGTCCCAGCTTGCCGGTGGGTTTCACGCCGCTATTGAGCGCGCCTCACCTCGCGAAAGAACTCGGCGCGCGCAAGCTCTGCATCAAGAACGACGCCGTCTGCCTGCCCACGCTCAGTTTCAAGGATCGCGTGGTGGCCGTGGCGCTGGCGCAGGCGCGCGCGTTTGGATTCGATACCGTTTCGTGCTCTTCGACCGGCAACCTCGCCAACTCGGTCGCGGCCCAGGCCGCGCGCAATGGCTTCAAGGCGTGGATTTTCATTCCCGCCGATCTCGAACCCGCCAAGATTCTCGGCACCCAGGTATACGGGGCGAAGGTGGTGCGCATCGCGGGCAGCTATGACCAGGTCAATCGCTTGTGCTCGCAGATCGCTGATGAGCATCGCTGGGGCTTCGTGAACGTGAATTTGCGCCCCTATTATGCCGAGGGGTCAAAGACCGTAGGCTTCGAAATCGCCGAGCAGTTGGGCTGGCGTCTTCCCGATAACGTGGTGGTCCCGATGGCGGGCGGTTCGCTCATTACGAAAATCAAGAAAGCCTTCGACGAGTTGATCGCGCTTGGTCTGGTGGATGCCAGGCCGGTAAAGTTTTTCGGCGCGCAGGCGACGGGCTGCTCCCCAATCTCCACGGCAGTCAAGGCCGGCAGACCCGACATTGAGCCGCAAAAGCCCGCAACCATCGCGCGTTCCCTCGCCATCGGCAATCCTGCCGACGGGCACTACGCAATCAACGCCATCACGAAGAGCGGCGGCTGGTCGGAAGATGTATCGGACCACGAACTAGTCGAATCGATCCAGCTCCTCGCCGAGACCGAAGGCGTTTTTACCGAGACGGCCGGCGGCGTGACAGTGGCTTGCGCACGCAAGCTCTATCGCGACGGCCGCATCTCACCCGACGAGACCACCGTGCTCTGCATTACGGGCAACGGCTTGAAGACCACCGACGCCCTCGCCGGCAAGTACGAATCCGAGACGGCCATCGCGCCCAAGCTCACCGAGTTCGAACGGTACCTCGAAAGCACGCTCGATGTGCCCGAAACCGTGGAGGCATAACATGGCAATCACTGTGCAGATTCCAACCGCGTTGCGCCGGCACACCGACGGCGTCGGCAAACTCGACTGTTCGGCGGCCAATATCAGCGAACTGTTCTCCGTGCTGGACGAGAAGTTCCCCCAACTCAAACCGCACCTGCGCGACGAGGCCGGAGAAATCCGCCGTTTTCTCAATGTCTACGTAAACGAGGAGGACATCCGCTTTCTTGGCGGACCTGCGTATGCATTCCAGGACGGAGACGAAGTTCTGCTGGTGCCCTCGATCGCAGGCGGAGCGCAGGATTAGTTCGTGGAGGGACGGGCGCCTCCGCCCGTCCAACTCATCAACTCAAAGAGGATCGGAAAGTTCGAACAAAGGTTGCGGCGGCTTCAGCAGCCGGGGCAGGCACTTTCGGAGAGCGCGGTGCAGCCGCCGGTTCTGTTGCCGCATCAGCATTCGGTCGTGGCGCGATACATTGTAAAGACCCATCGACAGCTCCACCACGCCTCGATCAAACGCCGACAGGATTTCCAGCATTCGGTCCAGATCGATTTTATGTAGAACTTGCCGGTGTGACTTGCGTCCTTTCATTGCATGCTTTTCCATAGAAAGACACCCTGAGTCGCGGCGCCAGCGCCCGCGCACCTAAACCCTAGAAATACTCAATTCCGCCGGGAAAGGGAAATCAAAAGAATTGATCGATTGCAGCGGTTCCCGTGCGCGCTCACGAACGAAATTGTGCAGGAAAAGACGAATATTGCCGAAAAATGTCATTCGGAGAGTCGGAAATCACGCACAAATCGGCTACGAACGCAGGCGAAAACTACCGAGAAATTGTTTGGAGGAATCGAAATCGCGCGACACCTGGTAGCGCCGGCGTCCCGCCGGCTGTCCGGCGGGCGTCCGCGCCCGCCGTTTTGATGTGGCAACCATGCCGGCCGCGCCCGCCGTTTAGCGTGGCAATCGTGCCGGCAAGATGCCGGCGCTACTTGTGCACCACGGATCGAGCCCGGAAGGGCGACATTCATTAGCCGCGGGCGTAAGCCCTGGGAAAGCCAGCCGGAAAACTTGAGGCCCTTAGGGCGACACTCCGGCGACGCGGGCGAAAGCCCGCTAGCCTGCTGGTGCGTAGAGCAAACAGCGGATTCAATCTCCCTTTTCCTGCCGCACCGTCAGCACCGGGCACTCGGCCAGCCGCACCACTTTTTCCGCGACCGACCCGAACACCCATCGTTCCAGCCCCGTTGAGCCATGCGTCGAGATCACGATCAGGTCCACCTTTTCGGCCTTGGCAATGAGAACGATCTCGTCCGCGGCCGATCCGTGGCCCACCTGCGTCCGCACCTTCACGTTTTTCCCCACCAATTCCTCGCGGGCCTTGCGTAGCTGCTCTTCGGCATCGGCGTGCAGGTAGCGCTCGTACTCGGGAATTTTGAAAACGTAATTCGGATCGGGTGGGAGGCTCGGCACTGCCGGAACTACGTTCACCAACAGAAGCTCGGCACCGAAGTGCTCGGCCAGTTCCGCGGCCGTGCGGACGCAAGTTGCGGAAGGACCGCTGAAGTCGGTGGGGCAGAGGATCAGCTTGATGGGCAGCATGGTGAGCCCCTCGAAGCGCTGAATTATAAAGGATGCGCCGGGTGCCCGGTCCAAGCTCCGCTTGGGCGGGGAATTTTTTCGATCTCAAGCCCCCGCACAATCGCCGCTTGCGAATCGTGGTCTGCTCTTCTATAATCTAACTAACTGGTTAGTTAATACGGAAGCAATCGCTTTGCTTAACACCTTCGAGGTACAGAATGGCCGTCAGTCCAGCCCGCGCCCGTTTGGGATCACGAGGACAGCCCGAGGAGAGCCGCACCGCCATCCTGCAGGCAGCCATTCGGGAGTTTGCCCGCGAAGGCGTCGCCGGCGCCCGCACTGACGCCATCGCCAAGGCCGCCAAGGTCAACAAGGCCCTGCTCTACTACTACTTTCGCGACAAGGACGCCCTCTACGGCGCGGCCCTCGAGCAAGTCTTCCGCGAGCGCGATGCGTTCCTCATGCCGATTCTCCGCGAAAACGTTCCCCCCGGCGAGAAGCTTCTGCGCTATGTCGGTGCCTTCTTCGACTTTCTCGCCAGCCATCCCGAACATCGCGAGATGGTGCAGCGCGAGATGTTCACCGTGCCTCGGCGTGCGCAAGCGCTGCGTATCGTGAAGACCTACCTGAAACCGATGTTCGAGGAATTGCTGAAGGTGTTTCGCGAAGGGGTCGAAACGGGCGTGTTCCGTCCCGTAGATCCGATGCAATTCATTCCGTCAATGGCCGCCGTGGTGGTGCACTACTTCGGCAGCGCGCCTTTTATGAAGATGATGACCCATCAGGATCCGCTCAGCCCGGAGAGGCTCGCCGCTCGCCGGGCCGCCGTCCTTGATTTCATTTCCGCAGCTCTCTTCCAGCACTCCGCTCTGCCCGTGGAAGGAGAATCCAAGTGAATCCCCGCAACCGCTTCTTCATTCTTCTCGGTGTCATCTTTCTGATCGCTCTCGGCTACTACTATTTTTCGACGCCCAGCAATAAAGACCTGGTCCTGATCGGCACGGTGGATTCGAACCAGGTGATCGTCAGCCCGCAGACGCAGGGACGCTTGCAAAAGCTTCTGGTGGATGAAGGCACTCCTGTGAAAGTCGGGGATCTGATCGCGGTCATCGATCCGGCGGAGTTGCAGGCGCAAGCCGCAGCCGCAGCTGCGACCATCAACAGCTTGCGCTCGAAAGTTTCGGAGATGCGCTACACCGAGCAATCGACGAAGGGCTCGACCAGCAGCGACGTCACCAACGCGCAGGCCAGGTTGCGCTCGATGAAATCGCAGCTCGACCAGGCGCAGGCCACGCTGCGGCGCACCGAGAGCGACAGCCGCCGCACCATCGAACTCGCCAAGCAGGGTGTCATGTCAGAGCAGGAGAGCGTGCAGGCGGAGACGAACCTGGCTGCGGCCAAGGCCAATGTGGAATCCCTCGAAGATCAGGTGAAGGCCACCGAAGCGGACCTGAGTTCTGCCATCGCGCGTACGCACCAGGCGAGTGCCGCCCGGAGTACGGTCGCTTCAACCCTCGCCGATCTCGCGAACGCCGAGGAACAGAAGAAGCAGGCCGAGGTGCGCCTCGGCTACACCAAGATCTACGCTCCAGTAACGGGAACCGTGTCGGTACGCGCCGCCCGCGAGGGCGAAGTGCTCAACGTCGGCCAGCCGATCGTGACCATTGTCGACTTGACCGACACCTGGGTGCGCGCGGCCATTCCAGAAACACAAGCCGACCATATTGGCCTCGGCGATACGCTGCGCGTGCGGCTCCCGGGTGGCACCATCACCTCCGGAAAAGTCTTCTTCAAGAGCGCCGAAGCCGACTTCGCCACGCAACGCGACGTGAACCGGCGCAAGCGCGACATCAAAACCATCGTGCTCAAGGTGCGCCTCGACAATCCCAAAGGGGCGTACGTGCCGGGGATGACCGCCGAAGTGCTGGTGTCTCCGGATCAGCTCAAGGCCACTCCCCGGCAGGATATCTCCGCGGAGCAGCGTCCATGATCGCGAAAGCCAACGGCAAGTCCGCCGGACCCGGTTGCGAGGGGCCCGACAAAAGAGGCCAGAACGCGATCGATGTCGAGCACATCGTCAAGAAATACGGCGACTTCACCGCGGTCGACGACGTCACGTTCCATGTTGCCGAAGAAGAAATTTTCGGCCTGCTGGGCCCCAATGGCGCCGGAAAATCCACGCTCATCCGCATGATGACCACGCTCTTGCCGATCACATCCGGACGCGCCATCGTCGCCGGGCATGACGTGAGCAAAGATGCCGACGGCGCGCGCCGCTGCATCGGAGTCATTCCGCAGGCGCTCACCAGCGATCTCGACCTGACCGTCGAAGAGAACATGAACATTTACGCCAAGCTCTACGACGTTCCGGCGAAGCAAAGGAAGGAAGCGATCGACGAATTGCTCGTGCTGGTGGACCTGACCAAGTGGCGCGACGCGCAGACCAAGACTTTATCGGGCGGGATGCGGCGGCGTCTCGAAATCGCCCGCGGCCTCGTACATAGTCCCCGCATTTTTTTCCTCGACGAGCCGACGACCGGACTCGATCCCGTATCGCGGGTGGCCGTGTGGGAAATGCTCACCAATATCAAGAAAAATCGCCAGCTCACCATCCTGATCACGACCCACTACATGGATGAGGCCGACCGCCTCTGCGACCGCATCGCCATCGTCGATCATGGCAAGCTGGTCGCGCTCGATACGCCCGCCGCGCTCAAGGCCAGCGTGCCAGGATCGAATGTCATCGAGGTGCAGTTTGAGCATCCCCCCGCCGATCTCGAACAGCGCCTGCACTCGCTTCCCGAGGTCACTTCGGTGCAGCACGAAGGCGCGGGCATGTTCCGAGTCTTGACCGGCAACGGTTCCCTCACCACCACGGCCCTGGTCGAGATGGCCGTGCATGCCGGCATTCCCCTGAAGTCTTTAACCGTGCAGAGCACGACGCTCGACGACGTGTTCGTGCACTATACCGGCCGCCAGCTTCGTGACGAACTCGTAAAAGCTTACGGCTTCGTCATGCCGCAAGCCCCAGGATTAAGACCATGAATCGAATGATGGCGATTGTCGAGCGCGAAATGCGCAAGTTCTTCCGCTCTCCCACGCTGATGCTGGCGTCCATGATTTTTCCGCTGGTGCAGCTCATCGTGCTGGGCAATGCGTTCGGCGGCAAGATAAAAGACGCGCGCCTCGGTGTTGTCGATCAGGATGGCGGCACGCAGTCGCTGAAGATCCGGCAGGCTTTCGACTCGGTACGCGCCAACATGCGCACCTTCATGCCCGTCTACTACAACGACGAGGCCACCGCGCGCGACGACGTGCGCAACGGCAAGATCCAGGGAGCTGTGATTATCCCGCCGCAGTACTCGCGCCGCGTCTACGAGCAAGACCGCCCGCAGATTGCGCTGGTGGTCGACAACAGCGACAACTTCATGAGCTCGACTCTCGAGCAGGAACTTTCCGATATCACCAAGGCTTTGAACGAGCCCACCATCGAGCCGCGCCTTCTGCAGCAAACCGTTCTGCAGATTGTCGAACTCTATCCTTATATCGAGTACATGAAATATCTGCTGCCCGGCTCCATCACGCTCGCCATGTTTGTTTCCGTGATGATCGGCGGGGGCATGCTCTACATCGACGACAAGGCGCGCGGCGTGCATGAGGGATACCTGGTCACGCCCATCACGAAAACGGAAATGGTGTTCGGCCTGAACCTTGCCGGCGCGATTAAGGCGGTGTTGACAGGGGTGGTGATCACGGTGATCGGAGCGTTGCTGGCGGGGGTAAGCACGATTTTCAATCCCGCGACCGTGCTCGGCCTGTTCATTATGATCGGGCTCACCTCAGTTGCCTTCAACACGATGATGTTCCTGCTGATGGTGCGGGTCGACGATCCGCTGGTCCCGCGCGCAATCTTTGGCATTCTGAACACGCTCCTGTTCTTCCCCAGCGGCTCCATTTATCCCGTGCAGGCCTTTCCCCCCTGGCTGCGCGTCATCGCGAAAGCCGATCCGTTCACCTACGCTGTGCATGGTTTTAAAGGACTACTCTTGAAGGAATCCGGACTGACGGCGATCATGCCGGACATGCTCTATCTCGCGATCTTCGGCACGGTAGCCCTGGCAATCGCCACGCCCCTTTTTAAGCGAACAATGTAAAAACCTAACCACAGAGGTACACAAAGGGACGCAGAAAGGCAAAGAACACTCTTCCCAACACTCCTCGCTGTCGTCCTGAGCGAAGTGAGGCGCAGCCGAACGGAGTCGAAGGAGCCCACGACCTTCCAACTAGCTCATGCTGTCCATGAGCTTTTCCATCACGACAGCCGATGTGTTCAGCCACCAGCCGTCCTCTGTGATCCTCAATGGTTATGTTCGTTCTCGGCCCGGGAACTTTTGGCGACCGGCAGGTTTCCGCTATGCTAGAGACATATGACCCTGATGGATGCCAAGGTGTACGACGAAGCGGCCGCGCGTCGACGCAAAATGCGCATTCTCGTGATCATCGTTACTCTGCTGGTGCTGGGTTTTCTGGCCTACCAGTTTCGCTATTGGCCGGAAGAGCGCCTGGTCGACAAGTTCTTTTCAGCTCTTCAAAAGCAGGATTACGAAACCGCCTATGCTCTCTACGTGGCAGACCCGAACTGGAAGCAACACTCGCCGCAGCATTCCCTCTACCCATACAACGAGTTCTACCGCGATTGGGGCCCAGGGGGAGAGTGGGGGCTGGTGAAGAATTACAAAATTTACGCGACCGGAGAATGTCCCAAGGGCGGCAGCGGAGTGATTGTCGAGGTAATTGTGAACCAGCGTGCGGAGCACGAGCAGATTTACGTGCAGAAGAAAGAAAAGACCTTCAGCCCTTCGCCCTGCAGCTAGTAGCGCCGGCATCTTGCGGGCTTTCCCGAGGGCGTCTGCTCGATTTCAAATCTCTTGCTTGGGATTTTCGCGATTGAAAGTGGTTGTGCCATTCACTACTTGGGCTGTGCCAACTGCTCGAGCGCCTTCTGCAGCGACGCCTCGTCCTGCACATTCCCACACGGCTTTGACCTGTCGATCTGCCGCATCAAGCCGCACAGAACCTTTCCCGGCCCTACTTCCAGAAAGCGTTCCACACCCTTGGCGATGAGCAGATGCATGGATTGCGCCCACTTGACCGATCCGGTTACCTGCCGGACCAGCGCATCGCGACTTCGGTTGGCGTCCTCGACGAGCGTGGCGTCGGCATTGCACGCGACGGCAACGCTCGGGTTCCGAAACGTGAGAGCCGCCAGATCAGCCGCCAGACGATCCTGTGCCGGCCTCATCAGCGAACAATGAAAAGGCGCGCTCACCGGAAGCATGATCGCGCGCTTGGCGCCACGCTCGCTCGCCAGCTTCGCGGCCCGTTCCACTGCGGCGGTGTTTCCCGAAATCACAATCTGTTCGGAAGAATTGATGTTCGCAGGCTCGCATACTTCGTCCTGTGCAGCGTCCGCGCACACAGCGCTCACTTTCTCGAGTTCCATGCCCAGGATTGCCGCCATCGCGCCCACGCCCACCGGCACGGCCTCCTGCATGTATTTGCCCCGCTGGCGCACGGTGCGAACCGCATCCGTAAAATTCAACGTGCCCGCCGCGACATGCGCGGAGTACTCTCCCAGGCTGTGTCCCGCCACGAAGGCCGGCGTCAGTCCCTTTTCCTGCAAAACGCGCCAGGCCGCAACCGAAGCTGTGAGGATGGCCGGCTGCGTGACTTCCGTCAGACGCAATTGGTCTTCCGGGCCTTCAAAGCATAGTTGCGACAGTTTATAGCCGAGAGCGTCGTCTGCTTCTTCAAACGTCCGCCGCGCGACCGCATGATCTTCGGCGAGTTCCTTGCCCATGCCGACGTCCTGCGATCCCTGCCCCGGGAATAAGAATGCAATCGTCATAAATGTCCGTGCTAGTCCCGCCCGCGGTTAGCCTGTCCCAGCCTATCGCGCTTTTTGCTAAGGCTGGAGGTGTTGCTGCACTCGAGAAAAAATTTGCGACCCGCCCGCACCGGTTCGGAACGAGAGAATCTTAGAGATTCGACTCCGCTTGCGCCAACTCAGAATGAAATGCTGACGAGGACGACTTAATCGCTTAGTGCCGTGCTGGCTGCTGCCGCGACGGGCTTAATCGCGGCCAGAGCCTTCTCGATCTCCGCATTCGCGTTGCTCTCGGCGAACTCGGCCGCCACCCGGATCGCGTTCTTGATCGCATTCGCATTCGAAGACCCATGGGTGATAATGCAGACGCCCTTCAGTCCCAGCAACGGCGCGCCGCCATATTCGGTGTGATCGAGGCGCTTCTTGAAATCGGTAAAGGCGCTGCGCGACAGCAGGTATCCCACCTGTCGCGTAATGGTCTCTCGCAGCGCTTCCTTCAAAGCGGCGCGCACCAGGTTCACCACGCCTTCGGAGGTCTTCAAGGCAACATTCCCGACGAAGCCATCACTGACAATAACGTCGACTTCACCGTTGTAGAGGTCGCGTCCTTCCACATTGCCGACGAAATTCAATGGCAGTTGCTTCAGAAGCTGAAAGGCCTCGCGCGTTAACTGATTGCCCTTGGTTTCTTCTTCGCCGATGGAGAGCAACCCCACCTTGGGACGCCGTGTGCTGAAGATCGAGCGGAAATACACTTCCCCCATCACCGCGAACTGCTCAAGATTGTGCGCATCGCAATCTACGTTCGCGCCCACATCGAGCAGCATCGCCCCGGTGCGGATGGCGGTAGGAAACACAGCCGCGAGCGCGGGCCGATCGACCCCGGGCAGCGCGCCCAGAATCATCTTGGCGGCGGCCATGGCGGCGCCCGTGTTGCCGGCGGTCACGAAACCAGCAGCGCGCCCTTCGCGAACCAGACGTAGACCGACGTGCATCGACGACTGGCGCTTCGATCGCACCGCCTGCGCGGCCTTGTCCTCCATGGTGATGACTTCGCTGGCGTGGACAATCTCGATGGGAAGCTGTGAAGTCCAGCGATAGCGTCGCAACTCGGTTTTGATGATTGGTTCAGAGCCTACCAGCACCACGCGCGCGCCCAAATGACGAGCGGCTTGAATCGCGCCCTCAATTTCCGGTCGCGGGGCGCGATCCGAACCCATCGCATCCAGAGCTATGACGCTTGGCATGGAGTCGGCTGCGGACGGCTAGCTAGCTTCCTCGACTTCCACGACTTCGCGCCCTTTGTAGTACCCGCACTTGGCGCAGGCGCGATGCGGCATCTTCTTTTCGTGGCAGTTTGGACACTCCGACAGCGAGTGCTTGGACAGCGCATCGTGCGCCCGCCGCGTCGAGGTGCGTTTCTGGGAGTGTCTCCGTTTCGGATTAGGCATGAACAATTCCTCACTTGTGTGCCCCGTCCAGGCTCGGCTTGGGCGGGGATTTTCAAACCGGATCGTTTATATCGCGAATCTTGACGTTCTCGTCTGCGGTCCGGACTCAATGCTCGAGCTTCTCGCGAATATCTTTCAGCGCTGACCACCGCGGATCGCCCAACGGCGGAGCGCACGAACACGGCTCCGTATTGCGATTCTTCCCGCAAGTCGGGCAAAGTCCCTTGCAGTCTTCGCGGCAAACCACTTTCAGTGGAACCGCCAGCAGCAACTGTTCGCGAATCGCATCTTCCAGCAGCAGACCGTCGCCCTGGTAATAGCCGACTTCCGCTTCCGCCACCGTCACCGAAAGCTCTTCGTTGCCGGCATCGGTGCCCAACGGACGATACAGCAAGTCGAACTTGCGCGTCACATCCTGCACCACCGGCTCAAGGCAGCGCGCGCAGAGCAACTCCAGCCTGGTTGCCAGCTCCCCGTTCAGACGGATGTCCTGGATGACGTTCCGCTTCCCGTGATGCTCCTCCACCAGCTGCGCCCGGCCGCTGGCCTTGAGCAACGTGAGTTGACGCACGTCCTCCCCTAAATCGATGGCATCAGGAGGGAACTCCTCTTGAAAATCAATAGGATGGAGTTCAAGCTCAGCAAGTTCGATCAACATCGGGAACCTCCGCGCCCACCTTTTGATACCGCGAAGGCCCGCGGAACACGCCCAGAGGCGTAAGTTCTCCAGGGAGCAATACTTAAGAATAACGGGGGTGCGGAGGGGGTGTCAAGAAACGGGCACCGCCGCTCGCTTTTCCCGCAACCGACCTCAGCGGTGAAGGTTTTACTTCGTGCCCTTTGTGCCCCCTTTGTGTCCTTTGTGGTAGAGCAGTTGTATTCAAGCGCTCGAGGCGGAAACCCATTTCGGCCGGCACTTGGGGATAAAGCCCGACTACACGCATTCGAAACTAAGGAGGAAGGCTGGCCAACTCCAGCGATTCCATTTCCAGGCGGTTAATAGCGTCCTTTCCGCTCCAGGATGAGCGGTGAACGGCGCCTCCGTTCGCTCTCGCCGCATGGGCCGGCAAGATGCCGGCGCTACCGGAAACGTGAAGGCTGGCGCTTGGAATAGGTTGCTTGTCAGCCTGCCATCCTTTTGCGCCCTCGGCGGCTGTTCTCTGCGACCTCTGCGATTCAGGATTTTCCTCTCTACAGAACGAACTTCTCCCTGAAGCTCACCCCAAAACCGGCAACGCCCGTATCCGTTTCTTCGTGGCTGCGTACATTGCATTGCAGATCGCCGGCGCGAGCGGCGGAAGTGGAGGCTCACCTACTCCACTCGGAGCCTCGGTGCTTTCAACAAAGTAAGCCTCCACCACCGGAATTTCATTCATTCGCAGCGGTGCATAATCATCGAAGTTCCCCTGCACCACCCGGCCCTTCTCAATCGTGATCTTGGCGCGCAGCGCGTTGGCGAGCCCATAAATCACGCCGCCCTGGATCTGCTGCTGAAGAATGTTCGGATTGATGACCTGCCCGCAATCGACGGCGGCCACCACGCGATGAATGCGCGGCTGGCCCTGCTCCATCGAAAGCTCCACGACCTGCGCCGCATAAGTGCTGAAGCAACCGAAGCAGGCGATCCCGTGATAGTGGCCGGCTGGAAGCGGCTTGTCCCATCCCGCCTTCTCGGCCGCCATTTGCAGAACGCCGCGCATGCGGGCCGTCCGCCATGTCGCGTCGAAGTACTTGATGTCTTCATCTTTCGCGAGAAGATGCATGCGGTAGGCGAGCGGATCTTTCCCCGCCGCCGCCGCCAGTTCGTCAATGAAACATTCGTTCGCGAACGCGACCTGTAGTGCGTACACCGAGCGCATCCAACCCAGCGGCACCGGCGTTTCCGTCTGGATGTACCGTAACTGCGCCGAAGGGAAGGAATACACCAGCGCGGCCTCGTCCTTCAGGTCAGGATCGACTCCGCCTTCGCCCGGCTGGCCCTTCTGCGCGCTGATCGAGGGCGCCACTAGATCATGCATGAACGCCGCCGGCCATCCCTGCCCGTCGAGCACCGCGCTCAGCTTGTGATAGCTCGCGGGACGATACGTGGAGTTGCGCATATCATCCTCGCGTGTCCAGAGGACCTTCACCGGGCCGTTGATTGCCTTCGATACCTGCGCCGCCTCGACCGCATAGTCGTGTTCCAGGCGGCGGCCAAAGCCTCCGCCGATTAGCAACACGTTCACCTTCACGTTGTCGGCGTCGAGTCCGATTGCCGCCGCCACCGAATCGCGCACGTCCTGCGGCACTTGCGTCGGAGCCCAGATTTCGCACTTCGATCCCTCAACGTGCGCCGTGGCGTTGCCCGGTTCCATCGCCGCGTGCGCCATGAAGGGCAACTCGTATGCCGCTTCGATGCGGCGGCCGGAAGCTTTCTTTACGTCGCCCACCGAGTACAGCGGCACGCCCGTCTTCGAAGCAGCCTCGCGCATGGACTGCATGATCGCCGCCGTGTTCAGATCTTTATTCGGGCCTTCATCCCATGTGACTTGCAGGACGCGCCGGCCCTCCATCGCACTCCACACACTGTCGGCAACCACCGCAATCGAAGAATCGGTCAGCTTGCCCACGTAGCTGACGCCCTCCACCTTCTTCGCTTCCTTGTCGTCGAAGTTCGCGACCTTGCCGCCGATCACCGGGCAGCGCGCCAGCAACGCGTATTTCATGTTGGGCACGCGGAAGTCGATTCCATACTCGGCGCTGCCGTTCACCTTCGCGGGCGTGTCCAGCCGTGGAAGTGGCTTGCCGACGATCTTGTAATCTTTCGCCTGCTTCAGCACGACATCGGTCGGCACCGGAAGCGTCGCCGCCTTGGTCGCGAGCTCGCCATAGGTGGCGCGTCGGCTCGAAGTCGCGTGCACGATCGCACCGTTTTCCGCTTTGCACGAAGCCCGGCCTACACCCCAGTGCAATGCCGCGGCTGAGATCAGCATTTCGCGCGCCGCGGCTCCCGCCCGGCGCATCGGATCCCACGTCGTTCGAACGCTCGCGCTCCCCCCCGTCGTCTGGTCGCCGAATAAAGTGCTCGCTCCCGCCTGCTCGATCTGAATCTGTTTCCAGTCGGCTTCGAGTTCTTCGGCGAGAATCATCGGAAGTGAAGTGTGCACGCCCTGCCCCATTTCCGAGCGGGCCACCACCACCGTGACCTTATTATCGGGAGTGATCTTCAGATAAGCGTTGGGCGAGAACGCGTCTCCCGCCCGGTGCTTCCTCCCATGAGGCAGATAAACGCCGATCACCAGCCCGGCGCCGGCCGCCGCCCCGGCCACGATGAAATCGCGACGCGATAGCGCGCTCATCGCGCACCTCCAGCCTGTGCCACTCGCTGAATCGCGCGCCGAATCCGCTCGTACGTCCCACACCGGCAAAGATTCGCCGACATCGCCGAGTTGATCTGCTCGTCCGTAGGATGCGCCGTCCTGGCGAGCAGAGCCGCGGCCGCCATGATCTGCCCGCTCTGGCAATACCCGCATTGCGGAACTTCTTCCGCGATCCAGGCCACTTGCAGCGGATGCTCGCCGTTGGCCGAGAGCCCTTCAATGGTGGTGATGTTCTTGCCCGCCACCTGCGACACAGGCGTCGAGCAGGAGCGCGTGGCCGCGCCTTCGACATGCACCGTGCAGGCGCCGCACAGTCCCGCGCCGCAGCCGAATTTCGTGCCCGTGAGTTGCAGGATGTCGCGCAAAACCCAGAGAAGCGGTGTTTCCGGCAAAGCGCGCACTTTGCGCTCGCTGCCGTTGACGTGAAGGATGATCTCTGCCATGAACGCCCCGATCCTAGTATGCGAAGCCCAACATACTAGCGGAAACGCGGGAAAAGCGAAATGACTGCAGAGACCGTACCCGGAGCGGCTTTCGTCTTGACAGACGCTCTCGTCGCGCTCACAATCGGCTGCACAAGCAAGAGTCTCGGGTTCCTTCAATCCCCCTGCTAGTCGGGCCTCGCAAAAAGCACAAACAAATAAGGAGATTCTATGAGATGGCTCTTTCTGGGAATTGGTGTGGCGCTGTTATGGGGCGGCATCGCAAACGCGCAATCAATCATTACAATGCGGGACGCCTGTGATCCGGATAGCTTCAACGCCGCTGTCGGACCCGGCGCCTGCGTCGCTGGTCAACACGGAACCACTCTGTTCAGCGACTTCATCGGAGAACTGCAGACGGACCAGATTGCGGGAGCGTGGCGGTTCAATCCTCTGTTGAATGCGACCGAAGGAAACTTCAAGCTGGTCCGGCTCGAGCTGAAACAAGGGGATCAAACCACGATTGCAAATAAGGGCGGAGAAACTCACACCTTCACCCGCGTCCAGAAATTCGGCGGTGGATTCATCGCTCCCCTCAACCGCCTTTCTGGAAATCCCGACCCAGCACCGGAATGTGCCCAAGTGCTTCCCGACGGATCGCTCGCCAAGCAACCGGAGAGTGCCACGAATCAGTTCGTGGAAGCCGGCCAGACCGAAGCCGGACCCACGGCTGGGAGTTCTGCGCTTCCGAAAGGAATGTCTCGCTGGGAATGCTGTGTCCATCCGTGGATGCGCATGGTCGTGGTTGTCCACGGACACGACGACTAGTCTCAGACGCCCTAGACCGATGGCGTGCCAGGTCGACGGCCCCAGTCAACGGTGCCCCAGGTTCGCATCCGCTTTTTGGACGCTAAAACCTGGGGTTATCTTTTTAGACCCTAACCTGAGGACTCCTTGCGACGCGCGAGTGCCAATCCGGATGCAGGGAGACGGGTGCCCCAGCCTATCGCGTTCTTTGCGAGGCTGAGGCTTTTACCCTGCCCCAATCTAGTTCCTTCCGCTCCCTTTCTGCGTCCTCCGCGGCCGTTCTCGGCACCCTCCGCGGTTTAAGATTTTTTCGCGTCCTTAGCGGCGGTTCTTTGCGAACTTTGCGGTTAAACGCTTTTCACGCGCCGTGGCATCGCACCGTACAATTCCCCCATGCATACTGAAACCATGACGCAAGAGAATCCCGTTCTCACCGGCCGCCACGTTCGTCTCGAACCGCTCGCGCATCGCCACCTCGACGGACTCGTTTCCGCCTCCGCCAGCGATCCCGCGCTCTACCAATGGAGCCCCGTCCCGCAAGGCAAAGCCGAGGCCATTCGCTACATCGAAACCGCGCTCGCTTGGCGTGATGCCGGCTCCGCGGTGCCCTTCGCCATCCTGCGTGTTGAAGACGGCGTCGTTCTCGGCTCAACCCGTTTCTGGAACATCGAGCGCTGGTCGTGGCCGTCGAGCCATCCATCCTACGGCCGCACCACGCCCGACGCATGCGAGATCGGCTACACCTGGCTCGCCCGCAATGCCATCCGCACGCCGGTCAACACCGAATCCAAGCTGCTCATGCTGACCTACGCCTTCGAGACCTGGAAGGTTCTGCGCGTCTGCTTTCATACCGACGTCCGCAACCAACGCTCCCGCGCTGCCCTCGAGCGCATCGGAGGCCAGTTCGAGGGCATCCTGCGCGCTCACCGCATGGCTGCCGACTTCATCCCGCGCGACTCCGCCCGCTATTCCATCCTCGCCGTCGAATGGCCCAGCGTGAAAGAGAAACTCAATCAGAAATTGAAGAACTGAGCGGAGGACTTAGTAACTGGGAACCGCGGAATTTTGTAATTTAGTAATTTCAAGAACCCTGAAGGGGTCACCTTTCAAATTACAAATTGCCCTATTACAAATTACAAAAATTATTTGTTTACCTCTAAGCCATCAGGCAACCACCTGATTGCTCGTTCCCGGCTGCGCCTTCATTATCCTCGCTCGTCTTCGTGAGCGAGAACCCGACCGGCCCCCTGTAAGACGTCGAGCTCAAGCAGCATGCCTGGGCCTCCGACATCCGCAATTTCATTTTCCCCGATAGTTGTTCACGGAGGAGATTCTCTATGAAGCGACCGCTGCTCAACAGCGTTCTTGTGCTTGTCATTGCTGGATTACTTGTTGGCTTTGCTCCCAACAATGGCGCTGTTACCACCGATTCAGAGATCAGCGCCATACTCACCAACATCAATCCCAATAACATCTTCAATACCGCGCAAACCCTGCAGAACTTCCGCACACGGCAATCCTGTTCCGATGTTGCCGGACCGAACCAGGGCGTCACGCCGGCGCGCGACTATCTGTTCGCCAAGTACAGCGCGATCCCCGGACTCCAGGTGCGCCTCGATCCTTTCGTGCACGCCAATTGTCCGACTGCGCCGACCTTTAACGTCATTGCCTGGTTGCCCGGCCGTCATCCCAATCGCCTGGTGATCATCGGTGGTCACTACGACGCGCGCACTACCAACGTCCTGGACAATACCTCCGATGCGCCTGCGGGCAATGATGCCGGCGCGCAGACCGGAGTCGTACTCGAAATCGCGCGGGTCCTTGCCGGCCATCGCTTCGACGCCACCCTCGTCTTCATGTCCTTCTCCGGCGAGGAGCAAGGCCTGTTCGGCTCGGCCTCGATCGCGGCCAACCTCTCCCGCTACTTCGACGAGCCCCAAGTCATCGCGATGCTCAACACCGACATTCCCGGTGGCGACAAAACCGCCAACACCGCCGCCGATCTCCTGCGCTTCCGCTTGTACTCGCCCGGCATTCCGCGCGAGCGCCTCCGCACCGATCCCGACGGCACCACCGACAACACCTCGCCCTCGCGCGGCGTGATGCGCTACGTCGGCGTCTGGGGCGGCACCTACGTCCCCGCGATCACGATGCAGCCGCTTCTGCGCGAAGATCGCCCGGGCCGCGGCAGCGATCACACCTCGTTCATCAGCAATGCGTACCCGGCGGTCCGCTTCATGGAGACCCACGAGTGCTCGCCTTCGCCCGTCGACAACAGTTGCGGCGCTGCTACGCTTCCCTGTCCTCCGCCCGCGCAGATTCCCGACTTCTGCAAGGACACCACCTTTATTACGACGCACCAGCACTCGCCCAATGACCAGGTGAAGTACATCACTCCGCGCTACGCAGCCACGATTGCACAGGTGATGGCGTCCGTGGCCGCCAGCCTCGCTCGCGCCCCGCTTGCTCCGACGGAATTCAACGCCCGCGGCAACTCCGTGGCAGGCGTGAAACTCCAGTTCGAACGCCCGGAGGACAGCCGGGTTGATCACTTCGTGGTCGCTGCCCGCTCCATCACCGAGAACTTCTATCGCCAACGAGTTGTAATCGCGCATCCCGGCGGACTCCCGATCTCCGCCCAAACCCTCGGGCTCAACCCCGGAGTCAGTTTTTATATTTCCGTCGCCTCGGTCGATTCCAAGGGACACGAATCCCTCTTCGCCTATCCCGAAGTTCGTTGCGACTCGAGCAGGTGCGCGATTCCCAGCTACGCCTTCGACGTGACCGCCCCGTTGCCGATGCCACCACCTCCGCCGCCGGACAACGACACCGACGACGATTAATCCCCGCCTCAATCGGAACGGGAGAAGCTCACGCTTCTCCCGTTCTCCCGCCCGCGTAGGGGCAGACGCCCTCGTCTGCCCAGCCGAGCGAAGCTCGGCGGTTTTTTGCTCTCACGCGCAAACTCGACCCAAGGGAACGGTCGCGCATCTTCGTCGCAGGCAGCAGCGGCCTTGATATCGAAGCCGGGGGACCCGCCCGAGGCTGGTTACTTTCGTGACCTGGTTCCGCGCGATATCTGCCCGCAGAGCCCTGGGAATTTGGCACACTCTGTAGTTGGACGAGCAGCGTTCCGCCGTCCACCCAGTATTGATTATGGGCCCCGCTTCGAAGCAATCCGAATCACCTCGGCGCATGACACGCGTGCGGGTCGAGATCCCGGTGCGGGTGGCTACGCTGGCTCCGGCCCCAGTCTTTGCCGAACAGTCGCATACGCTGGTAGTGAACCCTCAGGGGTGTGGCGTGAAGTTGTCGCGGGCGCTCGATCCCGGAACACGCCTGCTACTGGATGGTTTGCCCGGGGGCGTGCAGGTCAACGCTCGCGTGGCGAATTGCCTGCCACTCGGGACAGATGGCAAGTTCTTTCTGCTCGGTCTGGCCCTGGAAAGCCCCGGAAATGTGTGGGGAATTCAGAACCCGCCTGCCGATTGGAGTGCCGAGGACGCGGAGATCGTCGTACCGGTTGCTCCCGCCGAAGATCCGGTCAAGAAGAAGAACTGGCCTTATTCGCTGTTCTCCGAAAAAGGCGAAGCGCACCCTGGACGCAGATAGGCTTAAGGGCTTTCAGCGATCCTAGCGGCCGTTCCCTGCGAAGCCGAAAAGCTGCTGCAGCACAGAACCCCGCGGCTGGACAGGCGAGGGCGCCTGTCCCTACGCGAACTGTGTCCAGGTCGGTCGGGTTATTCGACCGCAATGATCGCAAAGGTCGCGACAGGATATTGGCCGATGGCGATTTAAGGTCTGCAGGTATTTCGAATTAAAAATCTGAAATCTGAGATCTGAAATCTCAAAATCCGCCCCTACTTTCTTCCTAGTCGAGCCAGGTATTCGTTGTCGTACATGCGGGTGGAGCGCTCGACGAACTCCAGGATTTTCTGCAGGTGGGCGCGGCTGTCGCGATTGCCCTCTTTGAATTTGATGGCCAGGCCCATGCCGGGATCGGCGCGAACCACGCTGCCCTCGGCTTGCAGCGGGCCTCCGTCGATGGAAAAGTTCAACTGCAAGCGGCTTTCGGGGGTGAGGATGACGCTGGTCTCGATATAGCAGCCACCCAGGCTGATATTCGTGAGATTGCCAAGCACTGGAATGTCGCTGCCTTCCGGACGAAATTCAATCGTGATGCGACCCTTCATGCGCGGATACGTGCGGCGATTTTTGCGGTTGGGCTGCTGTTGTTTCTCGAGATACATGCGGCGGTCGGCTTCCGCGAGCAGTTCCTCGGCATCGAGGCCGTCCTGCGGATACATGGAGCGGCCCACGCTGAGCGAAAGGATGTCTTCCTGGCAGATTTCCTGCCCGACCTGACGGGCGAGCTCGCGCATCTGGTCGGCCTTCTTCAGAGCGGATTCGGCGTTCAGTCCGGGGGCGATCACGACGAATTCGTCTCCGCCCATGCGCGCCACATAGTCGTATTCGCGGCACGATTGGCGCAACGCCTGGGCGAACAGACGCAGCACGCGATTGCCTTCGAGGTGGCCGAAGCGATCGTTGATCTGCTTGAAGCCGTCCATGTCGCAGACCATGACGGTGAGCGAGGATTCTTCGCGCTTGCAGCGCGCGAGTTCCTTGTCGAGTTCGAGGAACAGGGAACGCGCGTTGGGCAGTTCGGTGAGGAAGTCGGTGGTCGCCGAATTTTCCGCCTGCTGGTACTTGAGGGCATTCTCGATGGCCAGTGCCATCTTCGAAGTCACAGCCAGCAGAATGCGCAAGTGATCGGAAGTGAAGGCATCGGGCTCCGATTGATAAAGAGCCAGCACTCCGACCACGCCGCCGAGGCCTTCCAGCGGGAGCGCCAGCGCAGAACGGAGCGTGCTGAATTTCGTGGGATCGTTCAGATAGCCCGGCTCGACCGAAGGATTGCCGTTGATAATCGGCTTGCGATTCTGCGCAACCCAGCCCGACAGACCTTGCCCCAACGGGATGCGCAGCGATTCGAACAGCCGGAAGTTGTCTCCGCCGACGTGCTGGGGCAGCAGGAGATCACCGCGGCGCACGTAGATGGCGATCGAATCGTAGGGCACCAGGCGCTTGAGCTTCACCGAGAATACTGACAAGGTTTCGTCGAGGCTGAGCGAGGCGCCGAGATCCTGGCTGAGTTCGAACAGCGTCTGCGCTTCCTGCCGCGCCGCTGCGATGGAAGCGAGGAAGGTCGCCTCTTTGTCTTTCGTCCCGGTCTCGACGAATCCAGCAGCCGGAGCGGTCCCGCGTTCCACCTTCAGGTCAGTAGAGAGTTTCGACCACTTGACAGTCTCGGAACGCTGGGCGACCAATTTTTCGAGATCGCGGTAGCGCCGCTGGAGCACTTCGACGACTCGCGGGTCGAACGACCGGCCCGATTCCAGTTGCAGCCGCTTCATGACTTCATCAAGCGCAATGGCGCGCCGGTATTGGCGATCGGAGGCCATGGCGTCGAGATAATCGACCGCGCTCAGAATGCGCGCGCCGATGGGGATTTCGTCGCCTTTAAGGCCGAACGGATAGCCGCTGCCGTCGTATTTCTCGTGGTGCGCGCGGACAATCGGCACCACCGGATAGGGAAAGCGGACGCGCTCCAGGATCTCCGCTCCGACTACCGGGTGAATCTTCATCTTCTCGAACTCTTCCGGGGTAAGCCGGCCCGGTTTTGAAATGATGTGTTCGGGAACCGCCAGCTTGCCAATGTCGTGCAGGAGGGCGGCGGCTTGCAGAGCTTCCATCTCCTCCGGCGTGACGTGCAAATCTTTCGCGACTTCGACGGCATAAACCCGCACGCGCTGCAGGTGATCGTGGGTGGTGTGGTCTTTGGCCTCAATAGCGAGCGCCAGGGCTTCGATGGTGCGCATGTGGAGATTCGCCATCTCCTCCACGTGACCTTTTTCGTCCTCCAGCTTGGCGAGATACAAGCGATAGGAGCGGTAAATCAGATAAACCGCGGGCAGTACGAGTAACGAGGTCTGCCATTCGAGGAGGTGGTTCAGCCAACTCACGAGGCCCGCGACGCCGGCGCCCACCAGGTAATAGGGAAACGACCAGAAATAGCAATCGGCCCAGATGCGGCGCAGGGATTTATGCTCGGTCAGCGAAATGATGGTCGCGACCGGCAGAGTATTCGCCGCGAAATAGGTGGCGGCGGTAACGACCAGCAGCACCGCGGGATTGTTCTGTGCCCGGAAAATTGGCACGTGGTAAACGCAGTAGGCGAGCCCAATCGCGAATGAGGTCGCACAAGTGTTGAAGACCACCTGCACCATCCGAGGGCGGTCGCGATAGAAGCACTGGGTCAGAATCGCAGCACACCCGAGCGCGAGCGTCTCGGCGAAACTCAGCTCCAGGATGCCTAGCAGAATGAACAGGAAGTTGACCGACATGGTGCCCGTGATCCCGGGCAGATTGACCTTGAGGCGCGACGCGGCCACGGCGACCAGCAGGTAGCAAGCGAACTTAATGGGCTGGTGGCAGCTGGGGTGCATCGCCCCGGCCAGCAGGACCAACGAACCCAGAGCCACGATCACGCCGATGTAGAGGCGCGCACTGACGCTCATGGCACTCCAAGACTGTGCTTTGCTCGCCATTTTTCAGTCAGACCGGCGCTCTCGCTGCAGTCTTCAGGGGCCGAAGACACCAGGGCGCGTTCTTTAGGAATACCAGCTAAGCTGTGCAAATCCAATCGATTACGGGAATTCGGGGAAACTTTCGTAACCTCGTTTTGCGCAGCGGTGTTGAACGTTTATGAAATTGGGGGACTTGTGGATTTAACTTGCTCACGACCCCGACGGTCGGAAAAGCTGGTAACCGCGAAGGACGCAAACAAGGGCTGGCGGGCGCCGGGCCTGATGTTCTCTTCTTGGCGGCGTTTGTGAATCCTTTGCAGGCTTTGCAGGTAAGTATTTTTGCGCGAAGTCGGAATCGGGTTCTACTTGCCGCTCTTTCCCAGAGTCCCACGAAGCACCGTTACGGAGGCCTCGGGTAGTTCAAACCACGTCTCCGCAGTTGCATGGAGAGATGCCTTCACCGCCGGGCCGTCCGGATCGGCTGAGCCTCCTTTGGCATCGGGATGCCATTGATATTGCGCTCGGCCGAAGGTGGTGGTCTCGACAGTGCCCGCGAAAAAACGATCCGCGTTAGCCTGGTTGTCATGGAACGTAATGCGAACCTTGTGGGCGTTCCATTGATCGCGATTTACGACCATCAGTGAGTACTGGCCGTCCGGGCGCAGCGCCGCGTACGCGGTGACCAGCGCGTGTCCTGCGGGATCCTGCAAATCGCCCGCCGCGCGGAAGAGCCGATGCTCGCCAGTGCCGGGCTGCATCCATTCGAGGTTGATCAGTTGGCTGCCGAAGTACTGCGAGGTCGGCTGCACGATCTGGTAGTCCTTCTCGGTGGTTGTGAACATTCCGAAGGTGCCCATGGAATTGTTGCAGCCGTGATGGACTCCCATCGGCAGATAGTGAAAGTAGTAGAGCGCCTTGCCGCCCGAGGTAAGAAAGGCGCCCGCATAGTCGGCCAGCCAGAGCGCTCCGAAGATATCCACGAAAGATTCGTCGGTCTGCCAGGAGATGTTCGACTCGGTGATGAACATGGGGACGTCGGCGGGCACGCCGTCGTCGTGCCACACATCCATGATGTGGCTGACCAGCCGAGGCTCATCGTAGAGGCTGTTCCAGGTCACCGTGCAGGGCACGTAGGGATAGTGCTCGAAGGGGAAAAATGCCAGGTCCTTCAGGTGGCCGTGATCGCGCAGATAGTCGACGAAGCGCCGCGTCCACGAGGTTCGGCCTTGCGCGTCCGGCCACACCACGATGTCTTCGTTCTGCCCGGTGTAGACGGGACCTCCCAGTTTGAGTGTGGGATCGACCTTGTGGAGCGCGTCGGCGAACTGGACATAGAGTGCTGCGTAATCCTCAGGCAACATGAATTGTCCGTCCGGCTCCTCACCCATTTCCACGTACGAAATCGGATAGTTGCGTTTTTTGAGGTAGGCGATCTCCGCGGCCGCATCTTCCGGGATGTTGAACACCATGGCGATGGGAATCATGGCCGGCAGCCCGCGCGTTACACCGCTGGTGTAGAACAAATCGAACCCCACCTGATCGCCGAGGTGCGGGTCGAAGTTGGCGGGTTCATGCCACGGGTCGACGGAAGACGACCAGGTGGTTGTCTGTCCTTGATCGGGTGTGTGCAGCACGGCATCGTGAAATTCTCCCGAGGCGCTGACTGTGCCCACGTACAGTTCCCGGATGGCGAATCCAACGCAATTGCGTTTGTCAGCTGAGCCGTGCGTGTCACACGTGTTCGATGATTCCGCCATCCAGATGCGCAGGTAGCGAACCGGCATGGGAACAGGGCTGAGGGAGTGTGTCACCGTTCCGCCCTGGCCGTTCTCGATTGCGCCCCCGGAAAACGTAATCCACGCTCCCTTGGTGGGCTGCGTGATGGGTTGTTCGCCGGTCCAGTACTGCACCAGGTAGCGCCTGGCGTAGGGGTCGGCCCAGGCAATGCGAATGGCATTGATCGCCAGCGGGTTCGCAAGATCGATGACCACCCACTGCGGATGCGCCGCGTCCTCTTCGCCGGTGAACCCCTTCGTCAGATAGGGATTGCTTTTCCAATAGGTACTGAGATCGCCATCGGTCAAGCGCCCGTAGCCGGTCGCGTCGGTGCCATCGTTGCGGGTCGCGCCTCGATGCGGAAGTGGGTAGCCGTAGGTGTGGCGGAGCATCTCGCCGGGCTCGCTGCTCCCGATGAAATAGCCTTTGCCGCTGGGATCGCTCCAGGTTCCTTTCGGATTCCAGTGCCATGCCTCAATGTGCAATTCCGTGTTCTGTCGATACGTGACCGGCTGCCAACCGGCGCTCAACACGCGCTGGATGGCCGGTTCGGTGAAAAGCTTATCGATGGCCGCCCCAGCCATACGATCGATTCCTGCTCCCAGCGCCTGGTTCGGAGTGATCGTGTTGGCGACATGGTCGGGCGTGATATCGACCCGGATGGTTTGCGCGTGCAAGTTGAGCGCTGCTCCCGCCAGGCCGAGACACGCGAGCAGGCGCCATAGACGGCTGCAGTTTGAGATTCTCGCTTGCAAGAACGAAAAGGCACACTTCGAAATCGACGACACAGTCACGCTCCTTGCTTAGTGTGACGTTTGAATAGCTTGATTTCCAGATATTTCAGCGCGCCCATTGTACCTGAGAGACGTGCGCGAGTAGACATCTGGGAAGGAAATCGTCGCACGGCCTTGACAGGGTGCTTCTCTTTCTGTATATAACCATAAAGTTATGAAACCGTCAGGTTATGAATCTTCCGAGCGTCTCGATGCTACGTTCGCCGCGCTGGCCGACCCTACCCGCCGCGCAATCCTGGCGCGCCTGGCTTCCGGAGAAGCATCGGTGATGGAGCTGGCCAAGCCCTTCCGGATAAGCCAGCCCGCTATTTCGAAGCATCTCAGGGTTCTGGAGCGGGCCGGGCTGATCTCGCGTGGACGGGACGCGCAACGTCGTCCGCGCCGGTTGGAGGCTCAGCCGCTCGCGGAAGCCAGCAGTTGGCTCGAGCACTACCGCCAGTTCTGGGGAAAGCGGTTCCAGCGGCTCGATGCGCTGCTCGAGGGGATGAAAGCGAGCGAGAAGAAAGCACGACGCGGCCAACGATAGCAGGTTTCGAGTTTCGAGTTTCAAGCGTGGACCTTGGAAGCTTGAAACCAGGAGTACTGAAACTCGAAACCTCAAACTTCAAGTCTGGGGAAACACGATGAAGAACGTACTCAATGTAGAGGCTCGCGGCGACCGCGAGATTGTCATCACCCGCACCTTCGCGGCGCCCCGCCGCCTGGTGTTCGAGGCTTACAGCAAGCCTGAACTGGTGCGGCAATGGCTGCTGGGTCCGCCGGACTGGGCGATGCCGGTCTGCCAAATAGACTTCCGCGTGGGTGGCCGCTATCGCTATGTGTGGCGCCATGCCAACGGAAACGAAATGGGCATGGGGGGCGTGTACCGGGAGATTGTCGCGCCCGAACGAATCGTGGCCACGGAAACATTCGACCAGCCGTGGTATCCAGGCGAGGCCGTGGGGACGGTCGCGCTCACCGAGCAGGGCGGTAAAACCATGCTCACGCAGACCATCGTCTACGAATCGCAGGAGGCACGCGATCTCGTGATCAAGAGCCCCATGGAGCACGGCCTGGCTGCGAGTTATGACCGCCTGGAAATACTTGCGAACTCGCTCGACGTGCCGAGCGTAACGAAATAGAAAATCGGGAGAGCAGCATGCAAAGGATCACGCCCTTTTTGTGGTTCGACGATCAAGCCGAAGAGGCCATGAACTTCTACGTTTCCATCTTTAAGAATTCCAAGGTGGGCCGGGTGACGCGCTATGGAGAAGCGGGCCCGGGTGCGAAGGGCTCTGTCATGTCGGCCACTTTCCAACTCGAAGGGCAAGAGTTCATGGCGCTGAATGGCGGCCCGCACTTCAGCTTCACGCCGGCGATTTCGTTCTTCGTGAACTGCGAAACGCAAGAGGAAGTGGACGAGCTGTGGAAAAAGCTTTCGGCCGGCGGAAAAACGGAACGCTGCGGATGGCTGAAGGACAAGTACGGGCTGTCGTGGCAGATCATTCCGAGCGCATTAGGCAGGCTCATGGGAGACAACAACGCTGCCAAAGCACAGAGCGTGATGAAGGCGATGCTCGAAATGGACAAGATTGACATCGCGCGCCTGCAGCAAGCTTACGATCAGGCATAGACGGGTGGGACTGCGGCTTTCGTAACCTCCTCAGCGCCGGGCGAGGGTGCGATAGTTAAGGAGTTGCTATGTCCCAGGCACCACAGATGCAACGGGAAAAACGCGGCGCCCGCGTGAAGCTCGGCGGCTCGGTGCTGGCCTTGCTGCAACTACAAAACCGCCGTCAGATTCGCACCCGCCTAAGCCAGCTCTCGGCCAACGGAGGCCTGCTGCAGCTGGAAAAGCCGCTCGACGAGGGCATTGTGGTCGAGGTGTTGTTTCACGTCGGGTCGACGACTGTCCGCAGCCAAGCCCAGATGCTGTTTCCAATGTGGGCCACCAAGGGCTGTCTGCAACCTTTCCGCTTCAAGGATCTCGAGGATGCGATGCGCGTAAGTCTCGAGGAAGAGCTGAACGCTCTGCTGAAAGCCTCTCCTGGGGCTGTAGCCGACGACACCAACCTGCCTTAGGCAGCTTTCGTCGTAATGTAGCTCTGTGGTCAGCCCTGTTCAGATTAATTGCTAAAGTCCTGCCGCGCTTTGCCCGGTTGCCCAGACGAGCCTGCGTGGTTCGAGGCGAGTTTACGACGGCAAGTCAACCACAGCCAGGTCCAGTGCTTCCAGGCTGGCTGGGTCGGCAATGATCTCGACGTGGTGGATCTTGTCGTTCTTGATCGCGAAGCGGACCACTCGTTCGAGGCGTCCTCCGGGAGCGAAGATCGCACCTACCCCGCCGTGTATCAGGGGGGGCGCGCGAAGGGTGCGAAGTGTGCGAAGGCGACAGCTCCCTTGGCGCGCCTGTGCCGCAGCAAGATTACGCAAGACCAGATTCGTCCATTCCACTACGCTGTGGAGCAGGTGGAGGTGGCACATGGTGGATGTCATTTTGAAGCGCTTTGATGAGCCGGATGAAACGCGTTCATTTTCGAGGGGGAAATTTGAGTTAGTGCACATTGGCGGCATGACGGTTGGGCGCGCGACTTACGATCCGGGCTGGCGGTGGTCGGTGGATGTGGGCGGGCCAGCCGGGCTGAGCCATTGCATGGTCGAACACGTCGGACTGGTGGTGGCCGGGAAGGCCGTGGCGGCGATGACGGACGGGCGGGTGGTCGAGATGAAGGCTGGGGATTTGTTTTACATAGCGCCCGGGCACGATAGCTGGGTTGTGGGCGAGGAGCCTTACGTGTCGCTGCATTTCATGGGCGCGGGAGATTACGCGAAGCACGAGTGAAAGCGCTGTTGTACGTAGCGCCGGCATCTTGCCGGCCTGTTACTGGCTCAGCGCAGGCTGCCCATCGCTCCATCGAATGTCGGTTTTCTCGGGGATTAGTGCGTCGGCGGGACGTATTCCTTGGGGGCTACGGCGCCTTCGCCGAAGAAGAATTGCTCCATGTGGCGGACGATGACTTCCTGGTCTTCGCGGCGGGCGGGGTTGAGGCGGTACTCGTTGAGAATCATCTTGCAGGTTTCGGTCCACTGCCGCCAGGCTTCCTGCGAGACGTTATCGTAGATTTTTTGACCCAGTTCGGTGTCAAAGGGGGGCTCGTCGAGGCCCGGGAGCTGTTTTTTCAGCTTTACGCAAAAAACTTCGTGCGCCATTGTCACTTCCTCGCTAGAAGATCAACACAAAATTATCTCACAATGGGAGAGGGGTGTTGGCGGAGGGCTCTCGCGAACCTCCGGTTCCGGTAAGGGATCGACGACCAAGGACTAGAATAGCGGCGCGCCGAATTTCCGAATCCGGCGATCTCCTGGGGCAATCTGATCTTCAGAAATGAACGCGGACCTGGTTAAAGAATTCCGGAACATTCCCATCCTCGCGGATTTGACCGACGAGGAACTCGGCTGGCTCGCCGACCACTCCGAGATTGCGACAGCCGAGGCGGGTGAGCTCATCATCCACGAAAACGATCCGGCCGACTCCATGATCATTTACCTGGAGGGCGAGAGCGACGGCCGGCGTGAGAGTGCCGGGCCGGACACTCCTGTCTACACCGCGCGGGCAGGCATGGTGACCGGCATGCTGCCCTTCTCGCGCATGACGCACTACACGATCACCATGCGGGCCGTGACTCCGTTGCGCATTGCGCGCATTTCGAAGACGTTGTTTCCCGAAATGCTGAATAAGATTCCGTCGCTGGGGCCACGGCTGGTGGGGATTCTTTCGGACCGGGTACGCGAAGCGACCAAGCAGGATCTGGCGCGCGAAAAGCTCGCGTCGCTCGGCAAGCTTTCCGCCGGGCTGGCGCATGAGTTGAACAATCCGGCTGCGGCGGCGGCCCGTGCCGCAAGCACACTCCGCGCCATTTTCGAAAAACGCGAGCAGGCCAGCCTCGAGATCGACCAGCAGAATCTTCCCCCAGAAGCGCGCGCGACCCTGCGCCTGATCGAGGGGAAAGCGCGTGAGATACAGCACGATGGCAAGCCGATGAACGCACTGGATCTGAGCGATATTCAGTCGGAACTGCAGTCGTGGCTGGACGAGCACGGAGTCAACGACGGATGGGAAGTGGCTCCGGTGCTGGCCGAGGCGGGTGTGCGAGTCGAGCATCTCGAGCGGCTGGCGCAAAAATTCTCCGCGCCGGTAATGGGTGCAGTGATTACGCGCTTCGGGGCGACGCTGGAAATTTCGCGGTTGCTCACCGATATCGAGCACAGCTCCTGCCGCATCTCGGAGCTCGTAAAGGCGATTAAGGAATATTCCTTCATGGATGAAGCGCCGCGCCAGGAAGTGGACGTGGCGAAGGGGATCGAGAGCACGCTGATCATGCTCAATCACAAGCTCAAGCATGGGATTACGGTGGTGAAAAACTTCGACCCCAATCTGCCGCGCATTTTCTCCTACGGAAGCGAGTTGAATCAGGTATGGACAAACCTCATCGACAACGCGGCGGATGCGATGAAAGGACAGGGCAAGTTGCGCATCCGCACCATGCGCGAAGGCGACGACGTGCTGGTGGAGTTCGTTGACAACGGGCCGGGGATTCCGCCGGAGATTCAGACCAAGATTTTCGACCCGTTCTTTACGACCAAGCCGATCGGGGAAGGCACGGGACTGGGACTGGATACCGTGTACCGTATCGTGCGCAAGCACCGTGGGAACGTGAGTGTGGTATCGAGTCCGGGGAACACCTGCTTTCGGGTGCGGCTGCCGATTCAGAACCCGCGGCTGTAATCAGCCTCTCACCCGCAAGCTGAGGATTGTTTCGCATCACTGAAGCAGCAGAGTGAAATTCACGGGATGAGTGAAGTTGCCATCCGATCCCGAGACGACGATCGGATACGAGCCGGGGGGCGTACCGATCGTGGCGCCGCCTCCGCCTCCCCCGCCTCCACTGCATCCGACAACCGTCATCAACCACGCCACCAGCAGCAGACAAGCCAATGAGCTCCAGCGTCGCTTGCGCGGACCAACCCCTACGACAAAGATGCCGGCCAGCGTGAGCCCGCCGCCGGCGGCCCAGGCGTTGAGGACCGTGCCTCGCGGAAACAGGTTCGAATGCGATGCCACGGTCCTGACTGTCACCGTGGTATTGCCGCTGCCGGTGACTGAAGGAGGATTGAAACTGCAGGTCGCGGTTGCCGGCAGACCTTGGCACGCGTTCGCAGCAAACGTGACGGTGCCGTTGTATCCAGGCTGGCCTGTAACGGAGAGCGTCAGACTGCCACTGCCCCCTGGAGCGGAAATCGTCATCACAGTACCCGTGCTTCCGGTGAAGGCCATGGAAAAATCGATGGCGACGTTGACTGTAACCGCACTGGAAGTGGAGCCGGTGTAGTTGCTGTCGTCGGTGTACTGGGCCGTAATGGTGTTCTGGCCATTAGGCAAGGCACTGGTTTGGTAGGTCGCGATGCCCTGCGTATATCCCGTCGTGGAATTCAATCCCCCACTCAAAGACGCATTCCCCGGGAGCTGGGTGTTTCCGTTGAAGAACACGACGTTACCCGTGGGTGAATTTCCTACGCTTGCGGTATTGACCGTAGCCGTCAAAGTAACCGTCGAACCGGACGGAGCCGTTGTCGGGTTTGATTGAACCGAGGTTATGGTGGCGGCCTTCGTGATACTGAAGCTCACCGCTGAAGATGGACTGCTCGCATGGAAGCTGGCATCTCCATTGTAGGTGGCGGTAATCGAGTGCGAGCCTGGCGTGAACGCTGAATTGCCACTCGGGGAAGTGTTGGTATTCCCCTGGCTGTTCAGCGAAGGGGTGGCGAAATTAGTGCCTTGGTCCGAGAAGTTGACCGTGCCGGTGGGAGTTCCAAATCCCGAGCTGCCGGAAACGTCCGCGCGTACATAAATAAAGCTGCCATACGGTCCGCCGGTGAAGGGGAGGGGGTTCCCGACCGAATCAGTAGTGAGCACCTTGAGGGTAGTAGTGCTCGGCTCGGGGTTGACGGTGACTGAAATGGGCGTCGAATCACTGGCGCCGAATGTGCCGTCTCCCGGGTAATGCGCGGTGATCATGGTCGTTCCGCCGGGAAGAAGCTGCGTCATCCACGAAGCGATACCGGCATTGAGCGAGAACTGATCGACTGCGACGCCGCCGTTCGGTGGCGAACCGGCGTTCGCAAGCAATGAGACGCTGCCGGTCGGCTTGGCGCTCCCGCTGGTCGGATTCACGGTTACATCGACCGTCACCTTTGACCCGTGCAGGATGCCAGTCTGCGGATTAAGTGTGAGCGTGGTGTGCGTTCCGGTAAACGTTGCGGCCGCCCAGCCAGTGACCAGGTTGTTGACGTTGACCGAGCCCAGGCCGCTCGCCAGATCGTAGCCGGCCGCGCTGGTGTACTGGCTCATCGAACTCTGACCCGGCACGGCGTTGGTGCCCTTGGTGATGTCGTTGAAGATGCAGGCGGCATTGGGTGTAGCCGAGGTGTTTGACCCGTTGCACTGTCCAGGGTACTGGCTCTGGTTTCCGGCGAGCTTATAGAGGACGTAATTTGCCAACCCGACGCGGCCACCGACACTTTGATCGACCAGCGCCATAATGCCGGCAAAGGAAGGCGTCGATGCGGACGTACCCCCGATTCCCGCGAAGTGAATGAAGCCCTGGGCATCCGGTACACAGGAGCTTTGCAAACAGATCAGGTATGGATCATGCACGGCCGCAGTGAGCGACACATCCGGGAGGTCCCGCGCGCCGTCAGCGGGAATGCCTGCGACACCCACCTGCCAGGACGGTTTGGGCACCTGAAACAATGCGTTCGTTCCGCTGGCACCACCACCTCCAGCAGCGATGTTGGCATTGTTCCCGCAACTGGCGGACGTGCAGCTGTCGTTCCAGACGTTTTCCGGAATGTACTTCAGCGCGGAGGCGAAGCTGTTCGGTTGATTGTTGGCACTCCAATACGTACTGTCCTGTCCATTTTCATTGAACACGGTTCCGCCGACCGCGACGTTGTAGGCGGTGGAGGCCAGGACGTTGACGGAAACTGGTCCGGTGGCGACCGTTTCACCGAGGTTGTCGCAACCGGAAGCGCCGGTGTCGCCCGTTGCCACCAGATGCGTAATGCCCTCGGCAGCGGCCTGTTGCCCCATTGCCCACAGGCTCTGCGCGTGGGCCAGGGTGCTTTGTGCTTCGCAGGAGCCAAAGCTGTCCGTCATGATGTCGGCAAGGTCGTTGTCCACGATGTAAAGCTCGGAGAGCTCGACCCCGTCAGTGGTATCGGTGGAAGCAGACACGACTAGCGTGATAGCGGCATTCGGAGCGAGGGCCAGCGACCAGCTTGTGTCAAGCACGGCCTCGGCTTCTTCGCCGCCGCCCAAGTCTCCAGGATCGGGGCCGTCATTGTACTGAGTGACGAGGACTGGACCAGGGCTGAAACTTGAAAGGAAAATACCAAAGAAATCGAACACGTCATTGATGTTGATGTCGGTGCGCCCGAGTACCGCGATCTTCACTCCCGTGCCCATCTTTCCTACCGTAATGAGTGGCAAGGCGTTATAGATCGTGTAAAAGTCGGCCGGGCCAAGGGCATGCAGTGGCGGCGTTCCTCCAAAATTGACTTCCGGCGGAGATCCCGGTTTGTAGCGTGCCGGGATACTTTGCTCGACAACGCGAATTTGCGGTTTGCTGTGGAAGTTGTGCAGGCTGGCCACTCCGGCCACTACGGGAGCTAGTGCGATCGGAATCTGAGGGTCGCCGGCATTGGCCTGGTGTCGCTCTCCCCCGACGACGTAGTTATGAATCGCGGTGTGAAAGGCCTCTTGCACCATGGCGGCTGTGCCGGAGAACTCGATGACGGAGCGTCCTTTGCTGACCCGTGCGACTTGAAAACCGTGCGATGCAAGCCAGGAGGTGACCGTCTGTATGTCGGCGTCGGCGGGGCCGAATTGCTTGCCAAATTGTTCGGGCGTAAGCCACTTGTGGTAGTTAGGCGAAGACTTGTCCTGCTGCTCGTCGAGCAGACGCACCAGGGCGGCGTCCTGCTCGGAGCTGCGCTTCAGAACGAGCAGCATCCGCTGCATGGGCAGCGAAGGCAGCGCTGTTCCCCGGTCGTAGTGCGCGAGCGCGAGCGGATGAGTATTCCCGCGCAAGACCGTCAGAGTCGATTCATCGATAGCCTGCGTGATGCGTGGCTGCACCGCAGGCTGCTGGGCAGTGCTGCCAAGGGAAAAAGATAAACAGAGGACGGCACACAAGAGGGACGAAGGGCCTGCGCGCATACTACCTCGATAACTTGCTCGGAAATGCTCGGGGGACTGCTCCCCGGGCTGGTTGTTCAAAAGCTATAACGGTGCAGAATACACGGTTGATTGAACTCGGGATATTGCCCGGGTTACAAAAGGCAGTCAAGAAAATAATATTGTGACCGAATTGGAACTAAGTGAAGGGATCCAGTTATCAGCGAACTGTTTCTGACCACTTATGATCTGCAGGTTGATAGGGAATAATTGAGTTTGCACGCCGCCCCAAGGTGGCTTTCGTCGCGGCGAGTAACGAAGCTGGTTCAACAACCTTGGTAACCTGTCTCCCCGCCCGCCGGTCAGCGCACAATATCTACTCTGCAGTCCGAATTCGACCACTCGTCGCGAGGAACGGGTCCATGATGGACATTTCATCCACGGGAGTTGTGCTGGTGCTGGCGGCGCTCGCGGTGGTCGTGCTTGCACTGGCAGCGATGCTGTTTCCGCGCAAACCCAAGCGGGCGGAAAAATGGGAAAAGGCCCAGATCATGAAGCAACTACTGGCGCTCTCAGAACGCGAGGAAAGCCTTCGCCGACCGGCGCCGGCCGCCATGCGTATGCGCGCCCCAGCCAACGCCAGAAACGCCACGCGGCCCGTCACTTCTCCTCTGAAAGCGACAACTAAAGCCGCCATGCCGGCACGCTCGAAAGCGCGCTAGGCGCGCGCGACTACACCTTCGCCGCTGCGGGCTGCGCTCTGGAAATAGGTCTCCCCGCGGGACGATTCGTGGATTCTCTGTTCCCTCAAATCGAGTACACTCAGGCCAACGGCGGGAGGTCCATTCTCTTGTTCAGCAACTTCATCGTCGCCACCGCATTCACGTTGTTCTTCATGCTTCTGGGCTGGCGCTGGAGCACAAGAAGCGGGAACACTCCAGGCTTCATCAAGAAGCGCCTCGTCTTGTATGGAATTGCTTTGGTGCTGGGAGAAATCTATCTCATCTTTTTGTTCGCGAACCTGAAGTGGCCCCGCTTGCTGTTGTTTGCGGCGATTGTTTCCTGGGGAGTGCTGCTCGGCGGTGGAGTGTGGTATCGCGCCCACGGTCGCAGGGGACTGGACGTTGTCGGCAAGTGAGTTTCTTCCCCTCGGCTCGCGCTCAATGCGCAGCAATCCATCAAATTCGCGATGGATTTGCTCGTCTGACAAACGATCCTACGTTAGCCGCACATCCAACAATGCCAGCCAGTACTGCACAGATTGCAAGGCAAAGCCGCAAAGAATAAGTGCGATGCCGAAGACTCCCATGCGGCGTTCCGGAAGGTTATCTGCGTAGTATTCGATATAAGGATTCACAGTGATCCCAACGCCGGTGACGATGCCGGTCACCAGTCCAACTCGAAGAGCAAACAACCAGGCGTGATCGATATGATGGACGAATGCGCTGCAGATCAGCGCCGCCGCGGTGTACCCAATCGTCCGCACGACTGTTCCCCAAAACTGACGGGGCGTGAACCGCGATCGCCGAGACGCCTGATAGTCGATCGCGGGACGCATTCCGCGGGAATACGCGATCACCTGGCCGATGGTGATGAGCACCGCGAACGCCGCGGCAAAGCCGAACCCCAGCATCCGGTAGAGTCCAGCTCCGAACGCCAAACCGCGGATGGCGGCGAACAGCGCTTCCCATGGCAAGGAGTAGTGATCCAGACCGCGAGCTGCTCGATTGAGTTCGATAGCCAACGTAACTCCGGTGGCAACGCCAGACGCCAAGCCGAAGAAAAGCCCCAGCCCAAGGCCGTAGCCGATGCCGAATACGACGGAGTAGGTGACCGCGCGCGTGAGCACCCGCAGCGGACCGTGCTGTCCACCTAACAGGTCATAGGCCAGATAAAGGCTGCCAAGCACATCCAGGCAGGTACCCGCAATACTCACGGCAGCAACGGTGTGGTGGTCCATCGATTGATTTTAGATAAGAGTGGGAGGATTTTACTGGGTGGGCCTGGGGATTTAACTTCGAGGGAAAAATGCTGCGTTCTGCAGGATGAATTTCTGGCTTGAGTTACTGCAACCCCCGAGTTAGCTGCCTCATTGGACGGCATCCATGTGATTGCCGATTTTACCTGAGCGATGTCGAACCGGAAGAGTAGAATCAACTTCCATCAGCCACGGGGCAGAGCTTTAACCTCCAGAGTGCAATCGCGGAATGCGGTTGGGGACCACGCTGGCGGAATCCAGTTTGTCGAACTTCCTGGAAAGGAGGTTCCATGTCTACATCTCCCCTTAGTCCCGGTCCGTTCGAAGGTTCTTATTCAAGCAGGCGCCAGCTCTACGCGATTTTGATGGTGTCAGCTTTCGCTGCGGCTCCTCTCCTGATTTGGCCTCGCTTGGCGGAACGCCTGCTCGCGACCAACTTCCTTCCACATCTGTACTGTTATTTGAAAAACCCGGCCTTGGTCTGGACGCATGTAGTTGCGGACGCCATCATCGGAGTCGCCTACCTTGCGATTTCAGTGACGCTGGGCTACCTGGTTCACAAGGCCAGGCGCGACATTCCCTTCTCCTGGATGTTCTTGGCGTTCGGGCTTTTCATTGTTGCCTGCGGCGGCACCCACTTCATGGAAGTGGTGACCATTTGGATTCCGCTATACGTCTTCTCGGCCGCAGTCAAGCTTTTCACGGCAGTTGTATCGCTCACCACCGCCCTCGTTCTCCCGTTCACGATTCCTCGGGTCTTTAGGCTGGTTCAACAGGCGAAAATCTCCGAACAAGTGACCACTAAGTTGCGCGCCAGCGAAGAAAGAAAGGAAGCTCTTCTTCGTGAAGTTCATCATCGCGTCAAGAACAACCTGGCGGTGATCTGCAGCCTTTTCTATCTTCAGTCCACCCATACCCACGACGAGGAAACTGTCCAGATCTTTCGTGACATGGAAAACCGCGTACACTCGATGGCCCTCGTGCACGAGAGCTTGTACCGATCCGAGAACCTCGCGCGCATCAATTTTGCGGAGTACGCGCAAGCGCTCGCCACCGACATACTGTCGGCCCACGAGAACCCCAGTTTCCCAGTCAGCCTGAAAAGCGATCTCGAACCCGTCATCATGAGCGCGGATCTGGCCGTCCCCTGCGCTCTGATCCTGAATGAATTGATTTCGAATGCCTTCAAGCACGGCTTCCCCGAAGGCGCGAGCGGCGATATCAAGCTGACGCTGCGCAGCGGTTCCGAGGGCACCTGTCTCCTCTCGGTCGAGGACACCGGAATCGGAATTCCCGTCGACCTGGAGTTGAACACCAACAAATCGCTGGGATTGCGGCTGGTGCGATCCCTGACTCATCAGATTCGCGGTTCCTTCGAGCTAGTCAGAATCGATCCGGGAACCTGCGCCCGACTGCAATTCACGGTGAATCCTTATGCAGCTTGATCCCATTTCTTCCGGCCTGCGTGCTCTGATCGTGGAAGACGAGGTCCTGATTGCAGAGGAACTCCGGGAGCGGCTGTCGCGCCTCGGTTTTTCCGTAATCGGAGCGGTGGACTCTGCCGACGAAGGGATTGCGATTGCTACCCGAGAGGCCCCTGACCTCGTGCTCATGGACATCCGCTTGAGGGGTGAGAAAGACGGCGTGCAAGCCGCACAGGAGATCCGCGAACAGGTCGATGTGTCCATCGTGTATGTGAGTGCCCATTCCGACCTTTTGACCGTGGAGCGCGCCAAGCGAACCGACCACGACGGCTTCATCCTGAAGCCATTTCATCGACACGAACTGCAGTCTGTCATTGAGGTGGCCATGCTGCGGCGCCACGCCAGAGCGAAAGAGAAGGAACAGTAGGCAGCAGCAGCCGCAAATAATCAACCACGTACTCTGCTTCGGCACCCCCGCCATTGAAGCGCTCATCCATTACCGCGCCCCTGCTTTCACCCATCTGCACGTCCCTCGAAGCTGGACGTGGTCGTTCAGCGTCACCGGGGCACGCAGCGGATTCGCGGGCTCGGGCGTCGAGTGGGTGCCCTCGGGTTTTTCACGGCTGGGATTCCCGATCGTTTCCCGGCTCTCCGGGAATGTGGTGTTCGCCAGCGGCACAGAAAATTATGCCACCGTCGATCAGGTCGGACACTTTTCGGCGCGCACATTTGGCGGCGGCCTCAAATATGCCTTCGGCCGCAATCAAGACGTTACCGGATACGTCGCAGCGCAGCGACGCTCGGGAGGCCAGACCCAGAACAGCTACGGGGTGAGCTATGGATTTCGCTTTTAACCCCGGGCAGGAGTTCGCAACTGCACGGCTGATCTTGAAAGCAATCCTGCTGTCGTTGTTAGGAATTTTCCATCTCATCGCTTTCATTGCGGCACGCCGCTGGCATCGCGCCCGGTATTTTCGCAGGCTGAGTGAACGCACACTCGCCCTCCGCTCGCAATGGAACGGCATTATTGACGGAACGGTGTGCCCGCGCACATGGCGGCTCAACCGTTTGGATTGCGAGTTGGTCGAAGCGATGCTGCTCGACAGCATGGAGGCCGCCAACGCCGAGCAATTGCCTGGGCTTCTGGCCTGTCTGCGTTCCAGCGGACTACTCGATCTTCGCATTCACCAGGCTCGCAACGGCGTGGGCTGGAGACAACGCAGTGCTCTGGTCGCTCTGGGCCGCACCCGCGCAGTGGAGGCGGTAGCGGCGCTGGAGGAGGCGCTCGACTCTCCTGCCACGGAAACGCGAATCGCTGCGGCGCGGGGCCTGGGACGCACCGGACTTCCGCAAGCGGCCGTTGCTATCCTCGATCATTTGTTGTCCGACGGTCTGCCGATTCCCGAATATACGGTCAAGAATGCCTTGGCCAATTGCTGCCGTCATTCTCCCCAGACGCTGTTGCCCTACTTAAAGGACGCCGGCGGCCCGGCGCGGACAATCGTGGCGCGCGTCCTGGCCGAACTGGCAACTCCTGCGCTGGGTGAGGATCTCATCGTTCTGGCCACCGATGGCGATGCGGAAGTTCGCGCATCCGCGGCCAGAGCCATGGGCGCGTCCCAGGCATCATTCGCATTGCCGGTGTTGTCGGTGTTGGTCAGAGACCAGGAATGGTTCGTCCGGCTGCGCGCGGTGGTCGCGTTGTCGTCGATCCAGGAGCCGGGGCGCATTCGTCCGCTGTTACACGCGCTGTGCGACTCAAATCGCTATGTTCGTCAGCGAGCTGCCTGGGCCCTTTCGCAAATGGGATCGGATCTCGAACAGATTCTCTATCGAGTCGTGGATACCCAAGATAGCTACGCCTTGCAGGCATTCGTTTCGGAACTGGAGCGCATGGGAGCAACCGAACGTCTGCTGGAGGTGCTGCACAAAAACGGCTACTCTGCTGCCGCGGCCCAGATTCTCTTGCAGGCGATCGCCAACAGCCGCAAGGAACTTAGCAAATCTGTCGAACGCTCCGCAGCAGCCGCCGGAGGACGATGATGAGAGGACTGCTGCAACTCTCGAATGACACGCTCTTCGTTTACTACCTGAGTTCCAACTTCATCTATCTGATCTTGCTGATCACGGCGATCTTTCGCAATAACTGGCACCAGCACCGTCTCACCGGGCTCCGGCTGGAGCGATTGAAGTCCTCTCCATTCACACCGCCCATTTCGCTGATTGTTCCAGCCCACAACGAGGAGAAGTGCATCATCGACAGCGTGCGCTCGCTCTTGAAGCTCGACTATCCAGCCCTTGAGCTCATGATTGTGAATGATGGATCCGACGATCACACGTTGAGCGAACTGCAGCACGAATTTCAGCTTCGAACCGCGAGTCTCCTCTACATTCCCCAGATTGCTTCGGCGCGGGTTCGCGCGCTCTACAGAAGCGCCGTGGAACCTCGCCTGCTGGTCGTCGACAAGGATTCAGGGGGAAGCAAAGCGGATGCCGTGAATGCAGGCATCAACGCGGCCGGGAGCCCCTATCTCTGCGTGATCGACGCAGATTCCATTCTGGAGCCAGATGCGTTGCTCCGCATCATGGCCGTAGTGCTCTCCGATCCGCAAAAGATCGTGGCAGCCGGAGGCATCGTTCGCATTCTGAATGGCTGCGAGGTTGCGGAGGGCCGTTTGTGCCGAGTCAGACTTCCGCAGCGCAGGCTAGAAATCATGCAGGTGATTGAGTATCTGCGTGCTTTCCTGATCGGACGCGAAGGCTGGGCCTATTTCAATGCCCTGCCGATTATTTCAGGAGCATTCGGAGTCTTTCGCACCGATTTAGTGCGACAGATCGGCGGATTCCGTCGCCATGCGATTGGAGAGGATTTCGACCTGGTCGTCCGCATGCATCGATATTTACAGGAGCAGCGGAGGGAATACCAGATCAACTTTGTTCCCGATCCAACCTGCTGGACCGAAGCGCCTGCCGACCTGCGCTCCCTGGCGCGACAGCGCGCTCGCTGGCATAAGGGGCTGCTCGACACTTTGTGGCCAAATCGCGACACGCTTGCTCGATCACGATACGGCCGCCTCGGCTGCCTGATCTTGCCCTACATGTGGATCTTTGAATTCTTCGCTCCCGTGATCGAACTGGCCGGATACTCCACGATTCTTGCCGCCGCCCTCCTCGGCGTACTGGGACGGCAGTTCTTCATTCTTTTCCTGCTCTTTGGCTACGCGTTCGCCACACTGATCTCCATCGGATCCGTCTTACTGGAAGAAATGACTTACCGCCGCTATAGTAGCTGGCGGGAAGTTGCCCGCTTACTGCTGTTTTGCCTGTTCGAACACTTTCCTTATCGACAAATGACTCTACTTTGGAGATTGCAGGGCATCTGGCAGTATCTGAGGGGAGATCTCGTTTGGCGAGAGATGAAGCGTTCTGGATTTTCGGTTAAACCTACCGCCCGGGCTTCGTTTCAGGCACACCCAGGAGGACGGTAATCTCGGCTGAAGATCGGAGCAGCGGGATCTCGCAACTATAGCGACTGCTGAGACCTCCGAAACCCAATTAGCAGAGTTCGAGCAGAAAATGACCGAAACAACAATCGCAGCAAACTGCCAATTCCACGGCTCGCCCAAGAGCGGCCGTCCTGCCTAACTGACGCATGGGGAAAGGGTTGGACCCTTCTGAGCTTAGTGGGCCCGCAGGGATTCGAACCCCGGACCAAGGGATTATGAGTCCCCTGCTCTAACCGCTGAGCTACGGGCCCTCGAACCGATCTGACCCATTCTCGCACAATTAGTTAGGGAGAGCAGCCGAGGAGCCGAAATTGCCGGTTTGCCCCGACTTTTGTGCCACGCACCATTGAATATCAGAACAGTACCGTCTGAATGCTTTACCAAGCGTTTACGCTCAAAAGCGATTGGTTATGAGTGAAATGGCTTCCATAACAATGTCGGCTCCCCGGCCCGAGTAAAGTTGGTGGTGCTAGAGCCAACCAACAGGCTCGGGAGAAAGGAGCCGAACATGCTGATTATAGGGTGTGATTATCATCCGGGCTTCCAGCAAATTGCGTACGTCAACACCGATACAGGCGAACTCAGCGAAGCGCGCCTGGGACACAAGGAACAGGCCGAGCAGTTCTACTACGATCTAAAAACACATGGCGTGCCCGTGCGGGTGGGGATGGAAGCCAGCGGGCATGCCCGCTGGTTCGAGCGCTTGCTTGCCGAGTTGCAATTTGAGTTGTGGATCGGGGACGCAGCGGAGATTCGCACGAAACGGGTGCGCAAGCAGAAGACGGATCGTCAGGATGCGCAGCTATTGCTGCGACTGATGATCGAGGACCGATTCCCAAGAATCTGGGTAGCGGATGCAGAGAATCGGGATCTGCGGCAACTGCTGTGGCATCGTCACCGTCTGGTGCAGATGCGCACGCGCGTCATGAACCAGTTGCACGTAGTGGCGCTCAACGAGGGGCTGCGCCGTAAGAAAGCGCTGTGGCGTCCGGCGGGGCGGAGGGAACTGGAAGCTTTGTCGCTGGCACCTTGGGCAAGCCGACGCCGGCAAGACCTGCTCGACCTACTCGACCGGCTCACGCCCAAGATCCATGAACTGAACGAAAAGCTGGAACAGATCGTGGCGCGACGGCCGGTGACCCGACAACTGAGCACGCATCCCGGCGTCGGCCCGCTGACCGCACTGGCGTTCGAGTTAGTGATTGGAACGCCGGAACGTTTTGCCTGCGCGAAGCAGATTGCCAGCTACGTCGGGCTGGTGCCGGCGGAGGAATCCAGCGGAGATCGCCGACGGCTGGGGCACATCAGCAAACAAGGCAACGCTTTATTGCGCTTCCTGCTGGTGGAAGCGGCGCAGGTCACGGTGCGCAGCGATGCGCAATGGCGCAGCCAGTTCTTTCACCTGGCCATGCGGCGCGGGCGCAAGATCGCGAAAGTCGCGATGGCCCGGAAACTAGCGGTCGAGTTGTACTGGATGTGGCGGCGCGGCTGGGACTACCACGAAATGCAGCAACTCGGTTCGCACGCGGGAGCGCCCGGAAATCGCCATGGTGTGCAGTAAATCACCGCCGTAATGATTGGGCATCCCGCTCCCCTTCACCGGGGAGTTCGAAGTAGTAATCATGATCGAGGTTGCGATCGAAGAGATGGTTGGGTCGGACTGAGTTCCTGACCCGCAACGATTAGAAGCGAGCCTAAGGTTGGCCTGGCAAATCTCAACTAGGGCGAAAATAGCGCTCGGCTCGGAGCAAATGCCGTAGTGTGCTCGAAAACGTCTTGACACCGCCGACATTGTTAGAGA